>Ga0181358_1000019_pt1 | contig 63064 bp, 67 predicted proteins | sample Fa13VDMM110SD_FD_130096 | JGI IMG/M metagenome (GOLD analysis project Ga0181358, IMG submission 130096) | Freshwater viral communities from Lake Michigan, USA - Fa13.VD.MM110.S.D | ecosystem: Environmental > Aquatic > Freshwater > Lake | place: USA: Michigan | collected 2013-09-24 | reverse complement strand
TGGAAAGAATTAAATTATGCCTGTGAGATATAGCACAAACTGGATGGGAGTGGCCAATCTACAATGGTATAAAGACCGTGGCCTTACCAAAAGAGTATCAAAAACTTTAACCGAAGATAGTCAATTAACAAATCGTAAGGCAGGCGATACCTTTGAGTATGATGAGGTGATTCAAAGTTATTCGTGTGGTCGTATTGATTGTCGTGGTGAAGATTTAGGACGATATGGTGATGAGATTGGTGTTGGTCCAATGACCACAGAATCGTGGAATAGATTTGGTAAATGGTTAGATACCTTTGAGACCGATTTTATGTGGTCATTGGAAGAATTGGTTGAGTTGTATGAAAGAAATAATCCTAAAATTGAATGGTGGGTAGAATAATTTATGAAAAAAGTATTGATAACCGGTAGTTCTGGTTATATTGGCCAACACCTTGTAAAGCTCCTCAAAAAGGAAGGCTACGAGGTGTTTGGTATCGATAGTAAATCGAAGTTTAATGATTACCTATCACCAAATCATTTTTTTAAACAGGATATCACCGAGAATTATGTAAAGTGGACACATCTCACATTTGATTGTGTGGTACACCTTGCAGCTCTTGTTAAAGTAAATGAATCAGTATTAAAACCAATTTTATATTACGATACCAATATCAATGGTACTGTAAATGTATTACAAGAATTATTTTTTAAAAATTTTGTGTTTGCATCGACAGGCACAGCCGCTAATCCCATCAACCCATATGCCTTGAGTAAGCGTTGTGCTGAAGATATAGTAGAAAGATATTGCATTGAAAATTCAAAAACTTTCACTTCATTCAGATTTTATAATGTGATTGGGTCTGATGGGATTTCACCTACTAATATGGATGGGTTGATGTATAACTTAATGAAAGCAAAAGAAACAGGTTCATTCAATCTATATGGTGGTGATTACAATACACCAGATGGCACACCTGTTAGAGATTATGTTCATGTGAATGAAATATGCCATTCTATTCAAAAAGCAATTGAAACACCGGCAAATTCATTACAAAATTTAGGCCATGGTAAAGGTCATACTGTTAGAGAAATGGTAGATACCTTTAAACTGGTAAACAATTGCGATTTCGCTGTAAACTATTGCCAAAGACGAGCGGGTGATTTAGAATATAGTGTATTGGATAATCCATCTACATATATGGAATCAACATATACACTATCGCAACTATTGAAAGTATAATTTTATGAAAATTTATTTAAGCGGTTATCGTAGTCACTGGATTTCTCCATACACAGTCATGGAATATATTTTCTTTTGGACTGATTGGAGTAAATGTGGTCGTAACAAAGGCATAATCGCAGATGAAGATTATGTAGATCATCCTGTGTGGGTTGAGAAATCCACAAAGTATATCAAACCTTTTTGCTCAGCCATTCAAACAGTATTAGATTTTATTCATCCACCAATCAAGTATGTAAAGATTGACCGTTACGACACATGGTCAATGGACTATACATTGTCGTATATCATTCTACCAATGCTCAAACAATTGCGTGATGCATCTCATGGCTCACCATGGATTGATGATGAAGATGTGCCTGCTGAATTGCGTAGTGGAAAGAAAAAAACTAAAAAGAGCCGTCATAGCAATCCTGATATTCAAATGTTGGAATCAGATGAAGATGATATGATTCATAAGCGTTGGAAATGGGTTCTGAATGAAATGATTTGGGCTTTTGAACAGAAAGTTCATGATGATCCCGAATCCAAATTCTTTGATTACACCGAATGTGGTGATAAGTTGCCTTGGGACGAGAATTATGTTGGACCTAAAGTTGATTGGGATGGACTAAATGCACACAATGAAAGAAAACGTAATGCATTTAGATTATTTGGCAAATACTATGAGAACTTGTGGGACTAAATGTTAGCATATTATTACCTGTATGTGGCAAAACTAAGATTGGCCAATGCCAAGCAAACCATTGAAATGATGGGTGGTGAAGATGAATGCCAACCTATGTTATTAGGCCAGCGTGATATGTTAGAGTTAGAAGTGGCATATTACCAAAAACTCTCTTGGTTCTTTACCATTGGACTCTTGACATTTGCTGTGGCATCTGTTATACTGTATATATTATATTCTAAAGGGATTATATAATGTTTGATAAATTGTATGTGTGGGTTGGCAAGAACACAATTAGTATTTTTGTTGTTGCTCTTTTGTTATCGTGTGGCATTGCCATCTTTAATTTAGTAGATATTGTTCGTAAACCACCAACCATCGAAGTGATTGAAGGTAGTATTCAACATCATTTAGTTTGGTCAATCAAAGGCGAATGTTTTTTTGTTCGACCACATTCAGATGAAACTGTTTATTTGATTCGTGTTAAAGATTGTGATAGAACTGATACAACTATTAAGGCAATTAAATGAAACCAAATAAAGATTTTAAATTAAGCAAATCATCAAAACGATTACTGGCTACCATGACGCCAGACAAAAGAAGTTTATGGAAAAAATTATATATTGAAGCTGAACTGTCTGCAAAGATGGCCAAGTTTGCAAAGATTCGTGAAAACAAAGGAGAAGAAGCATGACCATGTTAATTGAAGTTGATTCGTTAGATAAAAAATGTCCTGTAATCATCAACCTAGAAGCTGTTGTTGAGATTGCACCGTTAGTTGGTGGTGGTTGTGCATTGTTTATGGCTGATGGCCATGGCGGTGCTGTTTCAATGAAGGTTTCAAATGATTACAATGAGTTTAAGCAATTCGTTTTGCAAACTGTATCACCTGATGATATTGCCAAGAAATTTGGCAAAACTAAAGCCAAAGATTTAACATATGATATTCCAAAACTATGAGTAAATTTACATTTATTCATGAACAAAATTGTAACAATTCAAAAAATACTTTTGAATTTGAAGCAGTTCAATTAGGCGATATATTGGAACAATTTCAATATTTCTTACAAGGTTGTGGATATAATTTAGATGAAAGTCATTTAGAAGTTGTTGATAATGTTGAATGGAATTCAATGATTGAATCTAAAGAAGATGATTTGGATGATTTGAATTCTATCTTTGATGGCAAAAAAAGTTTGATTCGATCCGATGAGTGTTGATGAACGATTTATTTTACAATCTATTTGATTGGATTCGTGATGATTGGCGAAGTTGTCGTTTCCGTTTTATTATTGAGTTGTTGGCTTGGGCTATTAGTATTGGTTGCTCTATTACTATGGCACTTACCGTTCCGAACCCACCGCTATTGGTTTTATATCCTATTTGGATTCTTGGCTGTGCTATGTATGCTTGGGCTAGTTATACTCGGAAATCATTTGGCATGCTTGCTAACTACATCTTGTTAACTACTATTGATACAATTGGTTTAATTAGAATGCTATGAATATATTTTTTCTTGACGAAGATGTAAAAAAATGTGCACAGATGCATGTTGACCGCCATGTTTGCAAGATGGTGATTGAGTATGCTCAATTACTTTCAACAGCGCATCGAGTGCTTGATGGCCAAGAATATAAAAGGTTGTCGGCCAATAATCGGTCAATCAAGGCTTGGCGGCTGCCTGATGGTCGTGAAGAACGCCTCATGAAACCCACCATGATGAATCATCCTTCTGCAATATGGGTTCGTCAGAGTGATGAAAACTATCGGTGGCTTTACAATATGTGGTGTGAATTACTAAGTGAATTCACCTATCGTTATGGCAAGGTTCATGCTACGGCAAGATTGATACCTGATTTGGCGGTACTACCCACCAATATACCACTCGGCAAGTTTACAGGTCCTACACCAGCAATGCCTGATGAATGTAAGGTACCAGGCGATTCCTTGAGATCCTATCACAATTACTACAAAATGAATAAATCACACCTTTGGTCATGGAAAGGTAAGATAAATAAACGAGAGGTACCAAAGTTTATGAAAGATTGGTATCGTGCAATGAATTCATCACTTACCCATGAGTACCTTTAATGCCGACCTATGATTTTTTGAATAAACAAACCAATGAAGTTGAAGAACACCGTATGTCATACACGGTGTTAGATGAATTCATACAATCAAATCCACACCTACAACGATATCATTCAGCCGAGAACCTACCAGTTTTTGGCGATGTGGGTCGTATGAATGTTCCTCGTACAAAAACTGCTGATTCAGCCTTTGAGAAAGGTGTCATACAGAGAATTAAAGATACAGTACCTGGAAATACTTTACACAAATCACACAAAACAAAGTTGCCTAGAGAATGGTAGTATTCAATACTCAAACCCCTATTCTATTAACTAAACGGCGAGGTGTCAATGATAAAATTGCTCCCATAGTAAAAGCTCAGCGTGTCCGAAAATATAATCAAGACCAAAGGAGAACGGATGAGCAAGAAGCGAATGATGTCAAAACAACAGCGGCTATACTACGAATCAGCGAACAAAGAAAGAGTAAGGCAAGAGTTGGTTGAATATAGTAAACAATCAATAGAACACGAAAAAACACAAAGATATATACAGTTATTAAAAACAAATTGGAATTGAAATGATATTTGAAATACACTCTGAACGAAGTGCAAACGATAAAAAAATCTTTTACTATGACAATGAAACCAATACATTAAAGAGTGAAGATGGAATCACCTTTCAGTTTCCTGAAGGAACGGTTCATAATCATAATTTAACACCTTATCGTCCATTCGACAAAGACCATCCACTTAAAAAATCTAAGAATGTTCAGTTACTTAAAATCCAAATGGGTTTGAGTTGTAACTATTCATGCGACTATTGTTCTCAGAAGTTTGTTGAGCGCATGCCTGAAACATCCAAGAAAGATATTGATGCTTTTATGGAGATGTTTGACACATTGGAGTTTGATGAAAAAAAAGGCCTTGCGATTGAGTTTTGGGGTGGTGAACCATTTGTCTATTGGAAGACAATGAAGCCATTGGCTGAGACCATTCGTGAGCGCTTTGAACATTGGGAAAATAAACCACGATTCTCTGTAATCACCAATGGTTCTATTTTGACACCAGATATTTGTGATTGGTTGATGATGATGGACTTTTCTGTATCAATCTCACATGATGGACCTGGTCAATCAGTTCGTGGTCCTGATCCATTTGATGATCTAGACCAAAAGAAAATCATTTTAGATTTCTATCGTGCAATGACCCGATTAGGTAAAGGCATCAGTTTTAATCCAATGATGAATAGTAAAAACAAATCACGCAAAGAGATTTATGATTGGTTTGTTAAACTCACTGGTGATACTGATATTAAATTGGGTGAAGGTGGTATTGTAGATAGTTACGATGAAGATGGTATGCAGAACAGTTTGCAAACCAAAGCTGAACATTTTGAATATCGCAGAACAGCTTTCTCAGATATATTTTCAACCAATGGTCAGATTGGATTCTTTGGACAATTAGGTAAAATAGATGGTTTCACTCAGGCTGTTTTATCACACTCAGAATCAAAATATCTCAATCAAAAGTGTGGGATGGACAATGAACACACCTTGGCGGTAGACTTACGAGGTAATGTAATGACCTGCCAAAACGTAAGTGCTGTTGAGGAGGGTAAGAACGGTGAATCACATTATGGTGGTAACCTAAAAGAATTTGATAAGGTTGAGATTAAGACCTCAACCCATTGGTCAAATCGTAAAGAGTGTCCTAAATGTCCAGTTTTACACCTATGTCAAGGTGCCTGTATGTTCTTAGATAAAAAGTTTTGGGATGTTTCTTGTGCCAATTCATATTCAGACAATGTGGCTCTTTTTGCAATTGCTCTGGCTCGTATGACGGGTTATATTCCTGTATTAATTAAACATCCAGAATTGCCATTGGATCGCCAAGATATTTGGGGTACCGTGTATGAACATAAAGAAGAACCAAAGAAAAAGATTATACCGATCAAGGTCGTAAGTGAAAAGATAGGTGAGATTGAAGGTGTGGAAGTCTATGGTAAATCACGGTTGGCCGATGATATAAATACTAAAATAACCAATTAATCGAGTAATACTATGACATTACCATCATCTGGAGCAATTAGTTTTAATGACGTAAATAGTAAAATAGGTCAATCACCTACTTTCTCATCCAGCCTACAATTTCTGAACAACCAGATTGTACCTACTCAACGGCCAGCAACACCGGCCATGAACAATTTTTACAGTAAAAATTGGTTTCAGAACAATACACAAGGCAATTGCAACAATGGTAATTGCACAAGTAACTGTAACTGTGGTAATATTCAATGTAATAATTGTTTAATTTCTGGCGGGGTAAATTGCACCAATTGTGATGCACAAAACTGGTTACAAACAAATTGTAACTGTGCTTGTACCTATAACTGCACCACAGCAGAAACTTCATTTAACTGTAACTGTGCTTGTAATTGTTCTAAGATTATCTGTGCCAAATTATACGAGTTTGGTATGTTGGACTATCGTGTGTGGGCTGCTGATCAAAAGTATGGTTCTTGGTTAAAGAAAAATGATAAGGTTGTTTACCGTGGTTATATTCGTTGGGCTAAAACAGTAACAGCATGGATGGACGGTACAGGTCCTGATTTTATGTTATGGGTAAACAAAAAAGAAAGAAATCAAAAACAAAAAGAAGCAACTACAAAGTGGGCTCATAAAATTGCCACACCTTGGGCCGAACACATGGCGTATCTCATGGGAACTATTGAAAAAGATAATCCTGTCGGTAAGATACTAATGAAAATTGGTCGTGTAGTGTGTAAACTTGTGTTTATGTTACCTAAAAAATATAAATTGGGATTGTTTGGATCATGGATGATGTGGTTCTTATGTTTAGGTAGTTTTTTCTGTGCAAAATCAATTGTAAAAACTTCTAAATTAATAGATAAAATAAAATTAATTGTAAAAACAAAATTTATCCAAGGATTTGCTAAATGATAAACATTAAAGATATTGATTTCAATGCCGATGGTATTGCTGACGCCGATTTAAATCGTGATGGCACAGTAACAGAGGAAGAAATTGAAAAGTATAGAAAACACATTGTTCACTACTTTGATAGTCAATTAGGTAATGACATATTGAATTTAACACCAGAAGATAAAAGTCGTTTTTTTCAAATGATTGAACAGTATGCTGATATTTTAGAAAAAATACTACACCCCGGTATCGATATCATTGAACACGTCCAAGGTAAACGCTTTGCAGCAGCTAATGCCAACCCACACGAAGGCATTAATTGGGATTATGATTGCCCAATTATTCGTCAATATGAAGAATGGAAAGCCTCTAAGGCTTAATACACCATGATTTGTTATGTTTCAAAAATTAAAATACAAATTCAATCCAGAACCATTTGATATAATCGGTTCTCGCATACGATTTGGTGAACAAGTAAACGACCAGTTTAAAGGCATCGAATACTTCAACATCAATCATTCAAATACCAATTCTCTCTTTAATGTGGTACCTAACCAACATAGAGAGAATTTTTGCTTGACATTAATGAAAATTAATACTATAATACCTCCACATACAGACACAGGTATTTTGGTAACAATTAATTTTTATATTGAAACAGATAATTGTATTACACAGCTTTATAAATTTAAAGGTGAGCCAAAGAAATATCAAATAGAGAACCAAAAAGAAGGTTTCATATTTAATGAAAATGATTTGGAAAAAACAAAAAGCTTTGTTGCAGAACAATATGATGCATGGGTTCTTGATGTAAGTAAACCACACAGCGTAAGTGGTGGTGATAATAGAATGGCCTTCTCTTTGGCAACGAATACATATACCTATGATGATGTTTGTAATATGTTGTATGAAACAGGAAACTTATAATGTGGATTGAAAAATTAGATTTTAAAGTAGACATTGACCGACTCCGTAAAGAAGTTGAAGAAAATGTTTTCACACTTGGTAAACAACAAGTTCAAGGTGAAGAATTTGAAACTGTAGAATATCATGGCTTTGGTGGTTGGACATTGACATCTAGAACTGGTGATTGGCGAGATGGTTGGGAAGTATATCACTCAGATGATAAAGAAACAAACGATTTATTCTTTCCCAATGGTCAATACAATTGGCGAGCCATGAAATATCTTGATGTTGCTCATGCCTTTGAACATAAGAATCCAACTCAAGGTTGCACAGGTTATATTAAAGAAGTATTGAATCAATTAGAAGAATTAGGATTCTATCCACGCCGTGCCAGAGTATCATGCTTACAGGCACACTCTAAATCATTAGTTCACAAAGATGCAGCCACAGACAATTACATGGCTCGTATTCATATACCATTAATCACCAATAAGAAGTGTGTTCATATCTGCCAAGGTAAATCGTTGCATATGCCTGCTGATGGTTCTGTGTATATTATGTGGGTGAATGTTTGGCACCAGATTCGTAATGATTCAGATGAAGATCGTTTTCATGTTATTATGGATGCCTATGATACGAAACACATCACCAATAAATTTAAATATATGGGTGACATCAAACTAATGGAAAATGATGCAATTCAGTATCGCAAGAATGTTGATGGAGTTACACTTACACCAGAGGAGATTGCATTCTTTGATAGAATTAAATCAAAGTTTGTTACCAAAAAAGAATAATGGATATTGTAAAGAGTAATTGGTGGATATCACCATACTGGACTGTTGAAACAGGACTAAACAACCAATTTAATTGGGAATTAGAAGAAGAACTGTATTGGATTGCCAAAGACATTGCAACAGGCCGTGATGCCAATCCAAAAGATAGTTTATGGGAATATGACCGACCACATTTAAACTATCTAAAGAACATTATAAATTTGGCTGTTAAGAAACATGTGTTCTCTCTTATATCAGAAGCACAACAATTAAACATTGAACCTGATTATGTAATGGCGTGGGCCAATATTAAAGAACCAGGTGAAAGTATTGAAGCTCATGCACACAATGATGCCTCACTCACGGCTACCTATTATATTCGTGCCAAAGAAAACTCTGGTGATTTGGTATTACTTAGCACAGAAAACATTATTGATGATAATGGTGCATTTATTCGTAATGATAAATCAGAATTAAAACATATACACATTGAACCTAAGGAAGGATTACTGGTATTTTTTCCAGCATATGTTATTCATGAGGTACAAGAAAATAAATCAAATGATTTGCGTATTTCTTTATCAACCGATATAATACAAAAGATAGATAGAAATGCACCAAATGCCATGGTGTTGAAAAGTTGGACTAATAGTTTTTTAAAAATGAGAGAAAATGTTTAATTACTGCCCACCAAAACAATTACAAGACCTGCAATCAGAAACATTTCCTGACGGTAAACGATTCTATAAACTACCTGACGGTACAAAACTACCATCGGTTACCACAGTAATTGGTGCTCAAAAGAAACATATCTTTCAAGCATGGCGTAACAAAGTGGGTGAAGATGTTGCCAATGCCATTACAAAGAAAGCCACTTCTCGTGGTACCAATGTTCATACATTATGTGAACGATATTTAAACAATGAATCATTAGGTGATATTATGCCTGATGCACATGAAATGTTTTTATCAATTAAGCCAGAGCTGAATCGTATCAACAATATTCATTACCAAGAACAGGCATTATGGTCTAAACAATTAAACATGGCAGGCCGAGTGGACTGCATTGCTGAGTTTGATGGCACACTCTCGGTAATTGATTTTAAAACATCCAAAAAAATTAAGAGCCACGAAGATATTGAAGATTACTTTTGGCAAACATCTGCCTATGCCTTGATGTATGAGGAGTTGATTGGTGAACCTATCCATGACTTGGTTATCGTCATGGCCGTTGAGGATTCGAGTCCTATCGTGTTCAAACAAAAGACTGAGGATCACATAACAGGCCTAGTCAATGCCATTTCATATTATGAGAAGAATGGTAAACATTGACTGAACGGCTTGACTAAATAAGTATAAACACTTATAATAGGACACTATGAATAGATATTGGAAAAAACTCTGCACGCCCGAGCAGAACGAAAGACAAATGGGAGCTCTAAAAATATTGGCTGGTGGTTTAAGTTTTCTTTTTGTTATTTGGTTACTAGAAAGGATCCTGTAATGCCTAGCAAAGATTGTGTAAAAGAATATAAAGTAAAAAGTTTTGCTTTCTACATGGGTGCCTGTGCATTTGCTGTGTGTGTATTAGCAATACTTTTTATATTGAAGTAATTCGTAGAAGTTGTTTAAAAGTTGTTGTGGACGGCGGTGCAAATCCGCCCACCTCCACCAAAAGTATATTAACGAACCGAGTTTCCGGTAGCAAACACACATTATAGTTGTGGTAATATACTTCTGATGGGGGTGCTTAGATTCGACATGGCAAAATAAAACAATGGAGAATCGTCAAAGCTAAAGACGTTAGGATTGAGGACACTCGGTCGAAGAAGCAATTGATTTAACCGCAAACGATAATAAGTATGCACTTGCTGCCTGAATAAGGTAAGCGGAGTTTCACCAGGTGAACTTAGCAACAGAATCACCTGGATAAATAAATCACCAGCACAACACAAACCGCTGGTAATACACATAAACACACACAAGGAGAAGTAAATGAGTATGACACCCTATGAGATACGGCTAGAACTCTTAAAAATGGCCAAAGAAATGCTCACCGATGACTATTATGGCAAGCGTGAAGTTATTTCAAACGAGTGGACAACCAAGGTAGAAGAATCCAAAATTAACGGAACTCCTTCACCACAACATCCAGGTTTTCCACCATTTCCCTCCGAAGAAGAAATCATTAAAAAAGCAGAGATGCTCAATGGTTTCGTTTCTCAAACCCCTCCACAACCTGAAGTAAAAATAAAATCGAAAACGAATTCGTAATTGGAGACCAAGGCGGTCAGATGTTTGGCCGCCGTAATCAAAAAGGAAGAAAAATGTATTTCAACCGTAAAGTAACAAATAAATTTTTAATTGCAATCTCAACAGTTCTCATTGCAGTTAATCTACTAATTCCCGTAGCCAAGGCACAAGCAAACAAAGCAACTGTTTCAAATCTTGGCAATCATTTCAGTAACGAGGTACAATGCCTTGCTGAAAACATTTATTATGAATCTGCTAGTGAGTCCTTTGAAGGTAAACTAGCAGTAGCACAAGTAACACTCAATCGTGTAAACTCTGGTAAATTTCCTAAAACAGTTTGTGGTGTTGTCAAGCAAAAAGATGAAGTGAATGGTAGAATAGTCTGCCAGTTCTCTTGGTTCTGTAGTTCAGCATACAGTATGATTCGTAATTCATACCAATGGGAAGAATCGGTACTTGTTGCAAAGAAAGCCTTGACATCCGAAGTTTCTCATGTTATACTTCATCGTGAAAAGGCCATGTATTATCATGCCAATTATGTGAAGCCTAATTGGAATTTACCAAGAATCACACAGATTGGTAATCACATTTTTTATAAAGAGAGAAGTAAAATATAATATGCCAACAAAAGGTGAGATTAAAGATTTTAGCATGATGATTGAAGAACTGGCATTCAAATTGAGATGTAATCACATGGATGCCATTCTACACCATTGCAAAGAAACGGGATTAGAAGTTGAAGTGGCATCTACATTAATTTCTTCCGCACTCAAAGCAAAAATTCGTGAAGAAGCACAAGAATTAAATTTGATTAAGAAAAGCTCTAAGTTGCCAATCTAATTAGTCATGACAGAGAATACCGGTTTTGCCGCATATGCCTTATGGAATGCTTTGAAATTACATTTTACTTCCGAATCTTATGATTACTTTAAGTATAACGGAAAAACAAATGTATCTAAACAGACATTCACCACCAACAAATCAAAATACCAATTCTATAAACTATCCCGTAAATACAATTTGGATGAATTGAAGAACTTCTATATTGCCAACTTTATACAAGGTAAAGGTGATTGGGTAGGTGACTTATTACAAGATGGTGATGAGAACTATACTAAGTGGCAAAAAACTCAACAGAGCTTGACATATACCTTTGAGAATGATATAATGTATATGTTTGATAGTGTTGATGGTGCCGAATTCTGGCACATTGACGATTATTTCAAACCTATTGATGGTGGTTGGCCAATGTTAATTACTAAGATGATGCATGAGAAGATTTCATTGGAAACAGTTTGTATCCTAATTGATATACTTGGTTGTATGCCAAAATGGGAGAAACAAATTACAGAAGATATTATTTGGCCAACACACCAAAGAATTATAAAAAAATATACACCGTTTATACCATATGATAAAGAAAAGTATAAACAAATTTTAAAAGAAAAGATTAAAGAATATGCATAAGATTACCAAGATTTACTTGGACATGGATGGTGTGATTGCTGACTTTGATAAACGATACAAAGAATTATATAAGATTGCACCAAAAGATGCGGACACATATAAAACATTTGATAAGTTTTTCACAACCTTCATTGCTGACAGACAATTTGCTAAATTAAACTTGATGCCTGATGCGATGATGTTGATTAACTATCTTAGGTCATTAAAGATACCAACAGAGATTCTTTCATCCACTTCCTCTGAGAAACGAGATGCAGAGATTCGGGAACAAAAGATAGAGTGGTTGAATAACCATAACATTGAGTTTCCTGTTAATTTGGTACCAGGTAAAAGGTTGAAAAAGAATTTCTCTAACCAAAATTCACTATTGATTGATGATACTTCACAAAACATCGACCAATGGCGAGTAGAAGGTGGTATTGGTATACTTCATACTGATGCCATTACTACCATCGGTATTTTGAAAATGTACACTTGACATTGGATAAATATTCTTATATAATGAATAATGTGGACAAGCCGTTTTATACACCGTTAATAATCCGTTTATACGAAAGGAAGTAAATTATGAGTTCATTTGCGAACCTCAAACGCCAATCTGGCAACCTCGATAAGTTATCTAAAGCAATCGAGGCACTCAATACCTCATCCGAGGGCAACGAAAAATCCGATAATTTCTGGCGACCAGAAGTAGACAAAGCTGGCAACGGCACGGCTACGATTCGTTTTCTGCCAGCACCTGCTGTAGATGGCGATGATGCATTACCATGGGTCAAAATATTCTCACATGGATTTCAAGGAGCAGGCGGATGGTTGATTGATAACTGTCTGACCACCAAGAATCAACAATGTCCTGTGTGTGAACACAATTCTTCATTGTGGAATTCTGGTATCGAAGCAAATAAAGATATTGTTCGTAAGCAAAAACGTAAACTAAATTACATTGCCAATGTTTATATTGTGTCCGACCCAAAACATCCTGAGAATGAAGGTCAGGTTAAATTGTTTAAGTTTGGTAAGAAAATCTTTGATAAGATTACTGAAGCAATGAATCCTCAGTTTGAAGATGAAACAGCAGTCAATCCATTTGATTTGTGGAAAGGTGCCAACTTCAAGTTAAAGATTCGTAAAGTTGAAGGTTATCAGAACTATGACAAGTCTGAATTTGAATCATCATCTCCATTGTTGAGTGATGATGATGAATTAGAAAAGATTTGGAAGTCGGAGTTTTCTTTGGCTGAAATGACTTCTGATAAAGAATTCAAGTCATATGATGTTCTGAAACAACGCCTTGATAAAGTTCTAGGCCTCAATGGTGAAGCACCAAAGACAACTGTAGAACAAACCAAAGCGAAGAACTTTGACGCCAAAACTAAATCTAATGATTCTCCATTCAAAGATAATTCTGAAGATGATGATATGGCTTATTTCAGCAAACTCGCTGAAGAAGATTAATGATGAGTTGTTTGTGATTTTTTAACTTTGATTGAAAGGAAGTAAAATGAAATACATAGTTTCTCTACTCGCAGCTGCATTTGCAGTAACCGCCTTTGCTCAAGCTCCTAAGAAAGAAGAGCCAAAGAAAGAAGCTCCAAAAGCAGAAGTTAAGAAAGAAGTTAAGAAAGACGAAAAGAAGAAGTAATTTTTTCTTTCTTAAAAGAAACCCACCTTTATGGTGGGTTTTTTATTGGTTATTATACAACTCTGGTACTGTATAATATCATTCTTTGGAATGTTTCTTCCATATTCCTTACCGAAGGAATCTCGGTGACACTTTGCTCAGATGGTTGATTTTGTGTATTGATATTTGTTGTATTGATTGTTTCACCAGCCAAAGTTGAATCCTTTGGTAAATTCATTTCTAAATTTTCATTAGTTGCTGGCATTACGGCTGCTGATGCAGGCGCCGCAGGCATTGGTGTGGCCGTGTCGGAAGATTCTGCTGAAGCCGTTGGTGTCGCTGTGGGTCCTGAATTGGATTCTGGTGTTGCTGTCGCTGGTACTGTGGCAGGTTTGCCAAGTAACTTATCTCTTTCAATTTTATAATCTTGAACTGCTCGTGCAGCTTCTGGACCTCGCTCTGCATATCCTTTTAATTGTGCATCATTTAATTTATCACCTTCATTGTAGTTTTTCTCATAATTAGCAATTTCAGCTTTTGTTTTTTCATATTCTGGAAGTTTTCTAATACGGTCTTCCTCATCTTTGGCACCAGCAAGACCTCCAATATCTTCTGCTTGTTTTAAGGCCAAATTAAAAGGTGAGTTTGGATCTTTATCGTAACTGGATTCATCAGTCAAAACTTTATACATGAAATAAGCAATACCAGCTGCAGCTGCACCACCTAATAAAACTCCACCAACACCAGTAACAGCGGCTGATGCTAGGCTACCTAATCCTTTAATTGCTAATTTACCAAGGTCTTTTAAACCAAACATGGCCAATATATCATCAAGTATTGAACTACCTGGTTCTTCTTTCTTTGTTGCTGTTTCTTCTTTTGTTGATTTATAACCTAAAGCATCCATTAATTCTTTATGGCGTTGTCTAGCTCTCAATTCTCTTTCAAATATTTCTTCTTCTGTGGGTGATAGATTTTCAAGTGAACGCCGAGAATCTTCCAACAAAAGATAAATCTCATTGAGCATCTCTAACATACCTTCCCCACCTTCATTAGTGGGTTTTATCTTTGATGCTGTGTCCATTTTACCTTGCTTACCGGTAAAATATTTCATATTCTTTTCACTTCTACCCATCAATCTACCAACAATAGCAGGAGCCAAATTTGAACCACCAGTCATAAACTTGGCAATGTTCATTGGATCAAACTTCTTCTTCAAGTTTGTCATTCTAGCTTTACCACCTTCTGAAACAGATTTAGAAATGGATTTACCAAAAGACTCTCCGCCAACCATTTTCTCAGCAATTCTATCTGATAGTGTTTTTTTTCTTATTCTATCGGCTTGTTCGTAGTCCATTTTTAACCTTTACTCTTTTCAAGAATTGCTGGCCTGTCATTCTCTTTTTGTTTCTTACTTGGTTGTTGTGTATTATTTGTTTGATTAACATTGGTGGTATTTACAATGTTTGCATTTTTATCAGATTCAGTCCGTTTTAAATCTTTATTTTCTTTTGATGATTGGTCTATTTGTGATCCTGCATTTGAAACATTATCTAAAGCGGTTGAATATTCATTTACTGTCTGTAATATCTTAGCACCAATGCCTTCATCCAAATTTAATTTTTTTCCACCAATTGCTTGAGTAACCGCTCTGTTTGCTTCGGATTGAGATTGAAAATCTAATTTTCCATTAGTTCCCTTTTTTACAAATTCGGCCACTACTTTATAATCAATATCTGGTTGATTAACTAATTCAGGATTAGATACAAGGTCTTGTCCTACAATCTTTGAGTATGCTTTGTAATTGTTTTTACCAGTTAATTGAATTGCACCGCGGCCACGATATTTAAAACCATCACCTTCTTGTGTGTTGCCCATTGATTGGCCAATAGCCGTATCTTTTCCATACACCATTTCAGCAAATTTATATTCGTCTTTTTTAATTTGGTTTAATTCTTCATCAGTATATTTTGCAGCTCTAGTAGTAAATACTTCTCGTATTCTTTTATTTGAAGTGTTTGCATACGCTTTTAAATCTTCATTTCTAGGTTTAAATCCTGTTTCTTTACCAACGTTGGCTAAAATTGCTTTTTGTGCATAAGCATTTGTTATGCCTGCTGACGTTAAAGCTGCTGTTAATACTCCTATTACTCCTTTTCCAGCTGCAATCACACCTTCTTTTCCAGGAAGTTTTGCTGCTGTTGGTGGTTTAACTGTTGGCGCTGGCGCCGCAGTTGGTGGTTTAACCTCTGGTTTAGGTGCAGGCGCAGCTGTTGGTTTTTCTACTGGCTTAGCTGGTGGCTTTGGTGCTTCTTTAGTAGGTGGCTTTGGTGCTTCTTTAGTAGGTGGCTTTGGTGCTTCTTTAGTAGGTGGCTTTGGTGCTTCTTTAGTAGGTGGCTTTGGTGCTTCTTTAGTAGGTGCTTTGCCTTTACCTGAAGGTGCCGTAGGTTTTGATGGTGCAGCAGGTTTTTCTTTTACTTCTTCTTTCTTTTTTCTTTTCTTTTTATCTTCTTCTTCTTTTTTCTTTCTACCCGTCAAAGCTGCAATGATAGCTTTATTTTTTTGTATTTCTCTTTCTTCATTTGATTCATCTTCTTTTTTTCTGGCTTTGGCCAATGACTTTCTGGTTTCTTCAGCCATTTTTAATTCTTCATAAATCATTCCCAACACTTTAGTTGATTCACCGCCTTCTTCTAATGCACCACCAGTTTCAAAATTAACTCCTCGTGCAGAAGGTCTTTTTCTTGGTTTGGCAAAATGTTCTATTGTGGATTGTTTACGACCCATTAAACGGCCGAGAAGTGCTGGTGCTAGATTAGAACCGCCAGTAAGTTTCTTGGCAATATTGAGTGGGTCGAACTTTTCTTGAATGCCAGTGAATGTGGCTTTGGTTCTATCGGATATGGCGGAACCAAAAGACGAACCAATGCCTTGACCTTCAACCAAATTGTTGGTGATGAGGCCTGCAAGTCCTTTTTTTCGTATGCCTTCAGCTTTGCCGTATTCCATTTACTATTTTCTTTGTCTTTCCCGTATCTTTTGGTTTTCTTCTTCAATATACGCAATCAACATAGAAACGTAAATGTCCCGTTCCCAAGGCATCATATTTTCAAGCTCTGACAAACTATACTTATGGTGATGTATCAATGCAAAGTTTGTCTTATAGTAATTCTTTAAATTGTCATGACGAAATATTAAACGAAAAAACTTTCAAGTCCTTCTACTTCAATTTTATGTTCGAAACCACATTTACTACATTTAATATCCAATGTTTCTTTTAATTTTGGTAGATTATTAAAGAAATTTTCAATCTTACCAAATTGTTCTTGGTTTAAACCTTCAACAAACTCCATTAATTCTTCTGGTGTTGATTCAGTTGCGTAGTAAAATTGTTCACCATCATAAATATATTCAATACTCTGTGCGATCATATGAAAGGTGACATCATTAATATTTTCATATTGCAAAGAATCTTTAACAATACCAAACTCTGGATACTTTAACTTAATTGAAATGTTTGATGTAAGTTTAATCTCAGCCGAAACATCTTCATTCATTTGTACCTGAATTTGAGTTAAATCAACTTCTTTCTCCATAATATTACCACATTCAACATCATCAACCACATTATTACAACGATACCGTGATTCAACTATCTCACCAACTGATTTGGCACGAAGATTGACGAAGTAATATTCAACATCAATGATAGGCAATTTCTCTATATTTACACCTTCTGTAAGAGTGCAATTATAAAGAATATCTTTAATGTTTTGTTGAATGGTGGTTGATTCAGACGATTCAATGGCCATTAATAGATTTCGTTGTTCTTTTACAAGAAATGGTCTATATTTAATTTTAGTTTTTGAAACCGGCAACTCAATTTCATATGTCGGCACATCAATTTTTGGTAAAGCCATAATTAACTCCTATAATAAATTAAAATTATTTTTTTATACTATGTTGTTTGCATCTCTTTGACTTATTAAATCTAAAGCACTTATCTCTAGTTCTTGTGTGTTTCCACCAGCTAAAGCATTTGGTAAAAAATTACCAGACTGACCTAAAGCACCAACCGCATTACCACCTAAACCACCAATTGCATCAGAAACAAATGCAAGACCAGCATCAACCAGTTGCATACCATAAGCCTGCAATGAATTGTTCTGCCAGTATGTGTATGCAAATGTAACTCTTAGTTTGTGGTATCCATCGGTTGCCCAATCTAAATCTAAAGCTTCAATAGAAATAGGATAAGCATCATATAAATTACAAGAATATGATATTTGATTTGTAACATCATATTGATTTACAGTAATAGCTGTTGCATAATCACCTTTGTATCTAAAATTGTAATTATATTGTGGATTGATAAAGTTTAACCAAGCGTCAAAAAATACCTTTTGGCTCATGTCATCATCAACCATAAATGTTAACTGCATATCATTAAATGTTGTAAGATAAGGATATTTTTCAACAGGATTTGAACCAATCTTTTGTTCTGTGGTTGCTAGTGACCGACCAGGTAAATTAGCACTCTCACACCGGTAAGTTAAACTCTTTGCATTATTGACATAAGGTATCAAAGTTAATGGAACAGGAATACTGACATCAAATCTATTTGGTCGTGCTAGGTCTTTTCTAAAACTTGCTTTGAAGTCGCTAATGTTACCAGCCATTTTGTTTCCTTATCGTATCTGTTCTAGTGATTCTTGCCACACTTTGGCCGGTGCAGCTTTCCTAAACTGTTGAATTGGCAAGAATGCCGCAACGTCCCATTCATTTGGCTGCACGGCAAGTATTTTTGACTGAACATGGCTCATCAGATACTTTTTGAAGCATGGTTTAAACTCTTTAAACCGTCTGGAGGCGTTCAATATGTCATAGGTGACATTCATACGCTGTATGTCTTTATTGCCGTCAACCACCGCAAAATCCATCAATTTATCCAAAAAGGCGACTCGATACTGAATTGGTAAATAATGTAGGTTTAGACCAGTAAAACCATCTGCTTCAATGTTTAATACCAATACCAATGGGAATCGGTCATAATATGGTAAATCTGCTTTTGTTTTTGGATCATAATAAAAGAAATATAAACCACCATTATAAAAGTGATTACCTCTATCTTCTCGTGCAATCGTAGAAGCAATACCTGTAGAGTTACTAAGTGAACTTATCTTCTTGGTCAACCAACGATAAGCATCTCGGCCCATCGTTTGAAGTTCCGAAGCAGTCTTTTGTCGTGCTAATTGTGTAAGTTTCGATGCCATCTACTATTTAGTTACAGTCCAAGATGGTCTTCCGTGAGAACTTTGAACTCCCAACCACGGTCTAAACAAAACTCGGTGGCGGCTTTCCATTTGGATTGATTAACTCCCCATGTAGTTACTTCATTGATATACTGCTTAGTGATTCGTTTGCGTGGTTCTGGTGGTTGTGCCTGTCGTTTAGGTTTAACTTCAAGTACCATTGTTTTGAGTAAACCATCTCGTGTTCGCATCTTCACCAGAAAATCAGGAAAGTATCGGTGCCATTGGCCATCAACAGGTGACTTATAGGGTATCGTGAGTTCTTCAGATGCCCACGAGATAATCTCTGAATTTTTGTCGAGCCAGTTCATCACCTTTGCTTCCCATGATGAGCGGTAGATGATATTCTTGTAGTCCCCAATGTATTTTTGGGGGTTAGAAGGTGTAAATCGTCCAGAATATGCCATAAATATAGTATTATGTATCTCTCTTTTAGGACAACCTAATGGCTATCATTTCAATACCAACATCCATTGGCGGTGTATCAATACCTGGTGCAGTGGTTAACGGACCTCTTGGTTCTCTTTATCAAAATGCATTTGGTCGAACCGATTTACAGTATCCACGAGATTTACAATCTGCAACCAGAGGTCATTATGTTCAGTTTACAATTAGCGAAATAAAACCCGCCACATTTAATGAAGTAACGAATAAACTTATTGGTGCAGCCAAGTCAGCGGCCGCAGCTGCAGCCAGCGGAATCACAGATGCAATCACAAGTCCTGTAGAAACATTCAATCAATTAGCTGGTAGTATTTCTAAGTTTAGTGAAGATCCAAACAGTATTTTAAAATCAGTTCAATTTACCCAGCCAGAATTAAAAACAGTTGGAACAATTTCATTATATATTCCAGAAACAGTAAATTTTACATATGCAGCTCAATATGACAAATTAAGTTTAGCGACCGCAGCACAACAAACACCTATTATTGGCAAAGCGGCCAAAACTGTTTTGGGAGCCATTAATTCAGGACCAGCTAAATTACTACTAAGAGGTCAAGGTTACGCTTTTAACCCACAACAACAAATTTTGTTTGAAGGTATTGATTTTAGAACTTATCAGATGGCTTTTACATTTACACCATATTCAAAACAGGAAGCTGCAACAGTAGAAAAAATTATTAAACTATTTAAAGTTCATGCCGCTCCTCGACTGGCTACAGGTTCAGCTGGTATGTTTTTTGTACCTCCTTCTATTTTTACACCAAAATTCTTTTTTAATGGCCAAGAGAATAAAAAAATTAATAAGATAACCAAAAGTGTTATAGAAAATATAGATGTAAATTATGCGCCAAACGGTTTCACCACTCAGTCTGATGGTGCACCAACTCAAATTCAATTAACTATTAATTTTAAAGAAATCGAACTCTTGACAAGAGATAGAATAGAACAAGGATATTAAAATGCAATATTTTAATACATTACCAAAAATTATAAAAACGGATGCAAATCGTAATTCTGTTATTATGACCGATTTGATGGCTCGGTGTTCCATTATACCTGAGATATTAAAAAATCCAATGGTATTTTATGATTATGATATACAGGATAGCGATACACCTGAAATTGTTGCATACAAATATTACGGTGATTCTTATCGGTATTGGGTGGTGTTGTTTGCAAATCAGATTACAGATCCACAATGGGACTGGCCACTTAATTCTAATGACTTTGATGCTTACATAACAAATAAGTATCCATCATTTAATCCATACTCAACTGTGCATCATTATGAAAAAAATATTACACAGTATGATACAAATACTTTGACCACAACATTGAAAAATATTGTTATTGACCAGGCCACATATAACTCGTTGGTCACAGGAACACTTACATATACATTACCAACAGGAAATGTAGCGATTACAATTGAAAAATCTGCTGTATCATATTATGATTATGAATTAAATTTAAATGAATCAAAGAGAAGTATTAGAATTTTAAATTCTGCTTATGTTGACCAATTAGAAAAACAATTTACTGATTTGATGGCTGCTTAAAATATGGCTGAAATTGACCAAAATATTTACACCGATGTAGAAAATCCTGGTGCATATTATCCTCAAGATTATTCTTTAGAATCTATTAATTTTTTAACAGGTTCTGGCCAACGATTTGAAATGAAAAAGTTGTTAATAGAATTATCATATTATGAAGATATCTATAGTTTTTCTGTGTCTGGTTATGTCACTATTGTGGATGCTCAAGGATATATTGAGCTGTTGGATTTAACAGGAAATGAATTTGTTGAAATAACCTTTGCCAAAACTAAAAATGCTTCAAATACAAATAAACAAGTATATCGAGTATATAAAATAGGAGATAGAAAACCTGTTGGTAATTTAAACTCCGAATATTATACATTTTATTTTTGCTCAGAAGAATTATTATTATCAGAACAAACTAAGATTAGTAAGTCATATAAAGGTAAAGAGATTGATAAGGTTATTACTGATATATTAGTCGATAAATTAAAAGTAAAAAAAGAGAAGCTACGAATCGAGAAAACAAATGGTATAAATGATTTTATTGTGCCTCGTTTCAAACCTTTTGAAGCAATCAGTTGGTTGTCAACGTATGCAAGGCCTAAAGGTACAGGTGAAATTGGTGCTGATATGTTATTTTTTGAAACAAAAGACGGATTTAATTTCCGTTCTTTGCAATCTATGTTTAAAGATAACATTTATACCACATACAAATATCAACAACAAGGTATAGAAGATAAGACACAATCATTTCAAGAAAAAACAATAAGTGTTTTGGATTATGAATTTGTTAAAGTTTATGATATGATGAACGATGTTAATTCTGGTACTTTAGCAAATCGACTCATATCTCTTGATACGATGGCTAGAACAAGTAAGGTTACAGATTTTAATTACCTCAAATACAAATCTCAGGCAAAAACATTAAATCCTGGTAGTCCAACAAACTCATTAAAAAATAGATTAGGTTTGACAAATGCTGATTCATACAACGCCTCATTTAAGGTGGCTACTAGTAATGCCTTTCAACAAAATCAGCCATATATAAAGCAGGCAGTTAATGGTGGAGTTGCAAAAGATATTGCAATTGAAACATATGTGCCAAATAGAACTGCTCAAATTTCATTGGCAAACTATACTGTGTTAAAAATTAAAATACCTGGTGATTCAGGAATTACTGTTGGTCGAACAATTAACTTTAATTTACTAACTTTAAAACCAACTACAGAAACAAAAGGATTGGATGAATTTTACTCCGGTAAATATTTGGTGACTGCTGTAAGACATATTATACAACCAACAGCATTTCAAACTGTTCTTGAAATTGCAAAAGATAGCACACCGAAACCATATAGTGGTATTAACAATGATTCTGGTATTTGGCAAAATACAGTTAAATTATAATGGAAAATTTTTTAGGAAAAGATGGTTTTACTTGGTTTATCGGTGTAGTTGAGAACCGAGTAGACCCTTTGGGTATGGGCAGATGTCAACTTAGAATATTTGGTTGGCACACAGACAATGTAAGTGAATTGCCTGTAACAGATTTACCGTGGGCTCAACCAATGTATCCAATTAACAATTCAAAATCATTTTCAGTACCACGATTAGGTGATTGGGTGGTGGGATTTTTTATGGATGGCGATTCAGGCCAAGCACCAATCATGATGGGCGTTTTACCAGGAATACAAAAATAAATGGCAGATATTAATCCTTTACCAGAAACAGCGCCAGTAGTTATTAAAACTACAGGTGTTACAGAAACAAATAAACCGGTTGCACCAAACACTGGTGATACACCACAATCAGGTAATCCAACACAACCACAACTGTCAGCTGGACTCATACAAAATACAGGCATTGCAGTTTCAAACAATAATCGGTCACACGCTTGTGATACAACTTTATTTGTTCGTAGAAATGTTTCTTTAGCTGCAATATTTGAACCTACAATCACAGCCATTCGTACAATTATTAAAGAAATTTTAGCGGCTCTTGGTATTTCACCAGGATCAAATGCTATAATTGAGCAAATTAAAACAATTAAAAGGTACGTTGACGATGTTACAAGACTTTTAAACAAAGTACAAAAAGCACTTGATGCTTTGGTTACTGTTGTTAAAAAAATCAATGCATTAATTAGTTATATTTTAAGTTTACCTGCTCGTTTGTTGGCATTATTTGCAAATTGTTTAAAAGAATTATATGCTGAACTTAGTGCACAATTCACAGACATTGTAAAAGCTAGCACTGGCACAAGTAATAATGGTGAAAGTGTTGTTCAAGAAGCTCAATCACTATTGAAATCTACTGGATCATTAGTCACAACAGTTGTTTCAACAGCGACACAGGTTACATCTTTACCTGCAACAACATTAAGTTCTATTATGAATCCGTCTGGCACCACACTAACAGATACTCAAGCTGCAAATTTGGCTTCTGAATTATATTCAACTTTTGATACTACTAAAACATACGAAATGGCATAATGGCAGAATTAATAAAAGAACCACCAACACCAGAAGGTGTTTTTGCATGGACTGAACCAGCATCGGCTTATAACGCAAAATATCCTTACAATAATGTAATGCAAACTGAATCTGGTCATTTTCAGGAGTTTGATGATACTCCTGGAGCTGAACGTATTCGTACACAACACCGTTCAGGCACATATACAGAGATTCGGCCAGACGGAACCGAAGTTCATAAAGTTATGGGTGAAGGATATGAAATCACCGTATCAAATAAAAAGGTTTTAGTACAAGGCTTTTGCACAGTAACTATTGAAGGTGACTCTGTTTTAGAAGTTAAAGGTAATTGTACACAACGAATCAAAGGAAATTTTGAACAATTAGTCGAAGGTAATTATGATTTGGTTGTCAAGGGTGAAACAAATATATCTTCTGGTGGAGATATGGGTGTGCAAGTATTGAATCCAATTTCTGGCAGAATTTCATTTTTGGCTGGCGATGTGATTCAAGTAAACTCTGACGTTTCGGTGAGTGGTGCAATTGAAGGAGATTCGGTGCATTCAATAGGTTCCGTTACAGCTGGTACTGGTATTCATGCCGGCATTCCAGGATCAGCAAATCCGGTCGCTGGAATAACTACACTAGGAGGCATTAACGCTGGCGTACCTCCGCCCACTCCAACTGTTCCTGGAGTGGTTAACGCTTCAGTTTTAGTTACTGCACCAGTAGTTGTTGGTACTGTTGCTGTATTTGGTGGATTATTATTAGATCCGACTGGTGGTGCACCTATAATGAGAATCATATACAATACACATATTCATCCTACACCAAAAGGTCCTTCTGGTACACCTATTACTTTTATGCCTTGAATAAAATATTATGACAATATTTAACAGATATCAACTAAATTTTGATACATCACGATTTGGTGATGCAGACAACTTATCACCTAACGCTAGTAATACTATTAATTTAATTGCTAGTAGTTCCGGAACAATATATCCTTGGCAAGCCAATTGTATTGCATCTGGCCCAATTGTGAGAGGTGATTATCTTCAGAATCCAACCACTATTAATACTAACTCTATGTTGGTTAGTGTAGCAAATATAGCAATTAATTCTTTGGCTGTGTCAAATGCAAACACTCAATTTACAACTGTATTTGCATATGCCAATAATTTAATTATTTCATTGAATTCTTTTCAATCACATACTGATAATATTTCAGGTTTAAATATTGTAAAAAGTCCTGATGTTCCATCATATGACTATTCTTTTAACACTGGCCAAATTTCTTTAATTAATTTAGCCAAATTTAATGAACCTCAACCAAATACTGATATCATATTAGGTTCCTTTACTAGCCTTTTTATACCTGATATTTTAAAAGCTAATGATGAACAACTACAAATTTTTAATACACAATTATCTAACAGTATAGCAATAGGCACAGATGAATATGGAAATACATACTATTATAGTACCTTGACTGGTTCACAAGTAGCTAATTTAGAAAATTATATTTCTTCAACAACGTCAATTTTAAACACCAGAAGAACACAAGATTGGAATTTTCATCAAAATTCTATGCAAATTTTAGAAGATGAAGCTTTTATGCAACAATTTAGTAATTTAGGTGGAACGCAATCTTATCTATTAAATAATATTATTGGGGCTCCAAATTTAGTTGCAAACTTAACATCAAATATCACATAATGACCACATATACATTACCTTTATCTTCAAATACAATTGATTTATTGGCCAATTCATCTGGTTATAATGTTCAGACTGATGGAGTTTATTTTCCTGGTGACGTTATTTTAACAACAAATTTATCTGATCCTTTACCTTTTGATTATTATGATATATTAGCAGCAAACGCATATAATTTAGCCATTACACTTGCTGGAGGTTCTTCAGTTGACAATGTAGCTCGACAAATAGCTTTATCTGCTCAAGCTAATACAGTTATTATACAAGGTGTTAATGCTACACAGAATACAAATATCACCACATTACAAGGTGTAAACACAACACAGAACACTACTATTAGTTTGGCATATGATCGTGCAAATACTTCTATCAATACCGTATTTGGTACCTCTGGTTCAGTGATAACATCTAATGGTAGAATAATATTTCAAAGCACAAATGGTGTTACGGTAGTTGGATCCGATACATCTTTAACAATTAATACACCACAAGCACTGCGAACATCTGATTCTCCTACTTTTGCAAGCCTTTCATTGACATCTCCTCTAGCATTGTCGCAAGGAGGAACTGGTGCAACATCATCCAGCAGTGCTTTAACTGCTTTATTACCAACAGGAACAACAGCTGGTTATGTGCTGACAACTGGTGGTCCAGGAACATATTATTGGGCTCCAGGAGGAAGTGGAGGTGGCGGCGGTGCAACACCAGGAACAACAATTAATTCTACACGTTTAACATATACAGCAAATGGAACCGGATTTTCTTATACGACACCAACTTATACACCAGGTTCTTCACAATTAAGAATTTATTTTGATGGTGTTCGTCAGTTTGCATCAGAATATACAGAAACAAGTAATACAATAGTTACTTTTTCTTCTTCTCCACCATCAGGTACTGCCATATTAGTTGAAGTAGACGGGTTTATTGACAATCCTTATTATGCCAATAATATTACATTCACTGCGCCTTTTGGTAGTATTGATTCTTCGGCAAATACAATTCAGTTGGCAATTCAAGATTTAGAAACTCGTAAAGCAACTTTGGCAAATCCATCTTTCACAGGCGTTGCATTATCTTCAACTCCTTCTGTTAGTACCAGTAATACACAATTAGCAACAACAGGTTTTGTTCACACATTGGTGAATTCAGGAATAACTTTTTCACACAGTATTACAGGAGTAGCTGCATCCGCTACTTCTGCTACTTCTGCTACTTCTGCTACTTCTTTAATTCAAAACAACAATTATCGAATAAATTCTTTGGGTGTAGGCACAGCGTCATCTAACGTAGCTGGTGAAATTCGTGCAACCAATGAAATCACTGCTTTTTATTCTTCTGATGAGCGACTTAAAGAAAACATAAAAAAAATTGATAATGCTCTCTATAAACTACGCAAAGTGCGTGGCGTTGTGTTTGATTGGAAAGATGAAGTTATTGAAAAACGAGGTGGTGAAGATAATTATTTTGTAAGAAAACATGATACAGGAGTAATTGCACAAGAGGTTGAACAAGTACTACCTGAGGTGGTTGCAATTAGAGAAGATGGATATAAAGCAGTTCGTTATGAAAAACTTGCTGGTATTATTATTCAAGCGATTAATGAATTGGCTGATGAAGTGGAAGAAATAAAAAAAAGGTTAAAGTAAAATGGCATTACCGGCAAGTGGTGCAATACGAATGGGTGGTGATATTGGTGTTGAATTAGGTAACACAGCAACATCAATGATATCTTTAGGTGCCACAGCACCACGAACATTGGCTGGCGTACCATCAGGTGCAATTCGTGTTGCTGCTGATTTTTATGGTAAATCTAGTGCACAATCATTTACTATAACTACAAATCAACAAGAATTAAATTTGAGAACATACCTATTAGCAAATGGTTGGAATGGTGCTTCTCAAGCTTTAGTAACAATTAATCCTAGTGTATATATTTGGTCAGATAGTATCAGTACAGCTGCTTTGACTATAACAGGCTCTTTTCCTGGCGGCGTTCAAATAACAAATAATGGATACATTATTGGTAAAGGTGGCACCGGTGGTTTTAATTATTATCAAAATTCAGACACAAGTGGTAGAATTGGCCTATCAGGCGGTCCAGCAATTTCTTTAGGAGTTAATGCAACCATAATCAACAACTCTGGTGCGTATATTGCTGGTGGTGGAGGAGGTGGAGGTGCAGGCGGATTTTATAGTCCAAGTGTTGGCAGCGCAGCTGGTAGTGGCGGCGGCGGTGCAGGAGGCGGCAACGGCGGATTTTCACAACGGCAGAGCTTTTTAGGACCTACATCGGGCGGTGTTGGTGGATCAATAGGCACATCTGGTTCTAATGGAACTCCGGGTGACGTGAACTCCGGTTTTGGCACCGGTGGTGGTGGTGGAAGAATTCTTCCTGGTACTGGTGGTATTGGCGGATCTGGAGGCCTTGGTCAAAATGGCTATGGCAGAGGAGGTGGCGCAGGAGGTGGTGGCGGCCGTGGAAATTGGGATGGTAAAGATGGAAATCCAACTGGTGTAGGGGGAACAGGTGGAAGCGCAGGTGGTGTAGGAGGAAATTCAACAGTTGATCTAAACCCAGATGTTGATTATGACACCTCTGGGAATGGTGGTGGCGGTGGTGGTTGGGGAGCTTCTGGTGGAACTGGCACACAAGGAGTTAGTGGGCCGTCACCAGGCGCTACATGGGCTGGTGGTTCAGGTGGCAAAGCAATTGCATTAAATGGAAATGCAGCAACAAGAAGTGGTTCAGGTACAACATATGGAGCGGTAAGTTAATGAGAACAATTTATAAAATATTAAATCCAAGCATTGGATCATATGAAACATGTGATACAGAAGAAGAAGCTAACAATAAAGCAAAAGAAATTGCTTGGCAATTTTATCTTTCTAATACACATGAAAATCCTATATCCAAAGTTACAGTTACGGATGAAGGTTATGAAATTTGGCCAGGAACAAATGAATGATAAACATTTTTTCACCAGGCTTTTTATTACAAAATTCTTTTTTTCAAGAATGTGGAATTAATTTACATTCTAATACTTCCATCAGTTCGGATTTTGTAATATTTAACGAAAAAAGTTTACAACAATTCAATGATTATTGTGATGTGTATTCTATACCCAAAAACAATGCCAAACTTTTAGATAAATTTTTAGTAAATACAATCTATCAAAAATATGGTTTAAGTATTCCAAACACGGTGAAGCCTGTTACTATTCAAGACATACAAAATATTAATTGGGCCGGTGATTTAATATTGAAACCAGTCATTTCTTATGGTGGTCGTGGATATGATTCGAGTCCAGTTAGTCAAATATCTTATAAAAAAATAACTAAACAAACATTATTAGAAGTCATAGAAATGGATTCTAATTTTTGGCCCAATCAACAAACCGACAAACATTATATTATACAAGAATTTATAGAACCTATTGAAAATACCAATCATGAAGTTTTGATTCTATATGGTGCAATAAATGGTGCCGGTGATGTTTATAATGCCAATCCTTCAGTAGGAAATAAATTAATTAACAGTTTTGGTTTTTCTACCAGTGTTAATACTTGGTGTCAAGAAAATTTAACCGATGAAATTTTAAACATTCAAAACAAAGTAAATACAATGTTGGTTGATGAAGGTGTTCGAAATGCATTTTATAATATACAATTTATAAAAAAAGAAAATAATTTTGTAGCTCACGATTTTCAATATCGATTTGGTTATCAAGAGTTGGCACTATCTAATAGTTTTAATCATAGAGATTATTTGTTAGATTTAATTAAATTTACTTTTGGTATGAGTGATAAAAAACCCGTGCAACCGTTCGTAACCGCTATGAAGCTTAGTGGTGTAAAAACATTTTCTTCAGGATCAACAAAAGAAGAAGCTTTGGCTGGTCTATCAAATGAATAAAATATTTTTATTATTGTTGTTTGTTTGTAATATTGTACACTCACAAACCATATACACTTCAGGAGACCATCAAAGTAGGGTATTAAAAGAAATATTTTTTCCTGAATTCACACTTCAATCCGTACCCGGCGCAGAAGGTACATTTGTTTGGAAAAATCTTCTAAAAGATAAAGACTCAATTGCAATAACAATACCTACTTCTACACACATTCTTCCACTTTTTACTAATCATCTACCTGATGACCCAACAAAAGAAGCTGAATTATTAGCTGTGTTAACGACCACTAAAATGGGAATTTATGTGAGTACCAAATCTTCAATAAATTCTATAAAAGATTTTCAAATAAAACAATACACAATAGGAAGTGTGGGTGAAAAAGGCCTTTGTGGACTAATGTTAAACACAATTGCACAAAACTATAAATTTAAATATATTCACGTTCCATATAAAACTCCTCAACAAGCTCGATTTGATTTATTGGGTGGACATATAGATGCTCATTGTACTGCAACATCTATAGGTAGTGAATATATTAAAAATAACGATGGAAAATTAATTTATACAATGGACAAAGATTATGGTGTAATTGTTCGTACTTATGTTTATGCAAATAAAGAGTTACCAAAAGAAACTAAAGAACAAATTACAAAATCAATTACTAAAAAATTAAGCGAACAAGAAGAACTAATGATAAAAAATATCAATCTAAATCTTGATATAAATATTGGAGAAAAAGCAGTAAAAATTTTTAATTCTGAAAGAATATTTTGGCAATCTATAAAAGGTAAGTGAAATGAAAAAATTATTAACAGTTATTTTTGGTTTATTTTGTACGTCTGCTTTTGCAGAAGTTAGTGTTAAATCGTTGTCTATTGGTGGTGAAACAGGATTTGTTAAATTTACAAGTGGAACAAATTTAAATAAAACATCAACTTCACAGAGTTTGGCGGTAGGTGTGGTTTATACCAATAATATGACATTGGATTTAAGAGCTGTAACTCAGCAACAAGACACTAACGGAACAACAAATTATGGTAATCCTTTATCATATCAAGAAATTGGTTTAGGACAAAGATATTCAGTAGGATTGACAAATGTGTATGGAAAAGCATATCTTCAACAATGGGAAAAACCATTAAAAAGGTATACTGGTTACGCTGGAGAAATTGGTATTGCTGATAGAATATTAAAGAGTAATTTTAGTTATAGTGTAAGTTACAAACAATTTAACTCTTTTGAAGATAGTGCTTTAAACACCGCCAAAAACAATCAAATGAGATATGTTTTAGCTTATACCATTAACGACAATCATAGAATTTCAATAAAAAAACAAGACCAACGAGGTTATACACAATATGATGGTCTTTACATAGGTTACAGTTATAGGTTTAAATAAAAAATGACAACAAAAGTTACTTCAAATGTTTTAGAAAATACCACGGTGACTCCAGGAACTTATGGTAATGCTACACAAACATCAACTATCACCGTTGATGCACAAGGCCGAATTACATCAGCAGCTAATACATCAATTACATCTGCACCAGCACTTAACACAGGAAACTGGACAATTTTTGAATCTGGCGGTAAATTATATTTTGCATATGGTGGTGTAAACAAATTCAGTATGGATTCTTCTGGTAACTTTGTTGCTGTCAATAACGTAACTGCTGCTGGCACACCATAATGGCTTTAAATGGTTCGGGCCCAATTAGTTTGATAGGTGCAACTGCTGGTCAATCAATCCAGCAAGAGCTAGGCCTGTCTGGTCAAATTAGTTTATTGGATTCTGCTGTTCGTACATTGGCAGGAGTGCCCACAGGTTCAGTTACAATGCCAACTAATTTTTATGGTAAATCAAGTGTATTTTCATTTACTATTTCATCTAATCAACAAGAAGCCAACCTAAGAACACTGGCATTGGCTGCAGGATGGGATGGTACATCATCTGTTACTGCAACTGTAAATGCTGGTGTATATGTTTGGTCAGATAATACTGGTGTAGCAGGTTTAACAATTAATGGTTCTTGGCCTGGCGGAGTAACATTAACTAATAACGGATACATTATTGGAAAAGGTGGTAAAGGAGGCACTAGTGGGGGTACAACAGCTGGTGCTTCAGGAGGTTCGGCGATATCTTTAGGCATCAATGTCACTATAGTAAATGGTTCAGGTGCATTTATAGCTGGCGGTGGTGGCGGTGGTGGCGGTAATTTAGCTGGCGGTGGTGGCGGTGCCGGTGGAGGAGATGGAGGATTGGGTAGATTTACGAGTCCTTTTGGAACTGGAGGATCAATAGGTTCTTCAGGAAGTAATGGAGGCCAACCAGTTGGATCAGGTAACGTTGGCGGTTCTGGTGGCGGTGCTGGTGGCGGTGCAGGCGGCACGATTGCTACTGGTCCACCAAATCCAGCTTTCGGTGGCTGCGGCGGTGGTGGAGGCCGAATATTACCGGGAACTGGTGGCGCAGGTGGTCCCGGAGGTCCTAGTACCGGTGGTGCCGGCGGTAGTGCAGGTAATGCTGGTTCAGTAGCCAGTCCCTCCAGTAGCCATGGTAGTGGAGGTGGCGGTGGCTGGGGTGCATCTGGTGGTACCGCATCTGCCGGATCAATTGCTGGTGGTGCGGGTGGTAAAGCAATTGCATTAAATGGTTATTCAGCAACAACAAGTGGTTCGGGAACAACATATGGAGCAGTTTCCTAAAAATTCGATTTTTTGCGTTTCGGCCCTAAAATTTTTCGCCGCAATTTCAAATACTAAAAAAGCGATTTTACTCCTAAGAGCAGAATAAATAAAGAATGGCAACCTTAAAAAAACTATACTCCGACATAGACTTCACATTCACTCGTAAACCGGTGACCAATGATGTCGCTTTGAGTTTTGATGAGATGGCTGTTATAAGGTCGGTTCGCAACCTTTTATTGACCAACCATTACGAGAGACCATTTCAACCAGAGTTAGGCTCAAATATCAACACATTATTGTTTGAACCTATTTCACCCATTACATCTTCATCGTTACAGACTGAAATTGAAAACATGATTACCAACTATGAGCCTCGTGCTCTGGTGAAAAGTGTTACTGTGAATGCACAACCAGACAAAAATGCGTATGAAGTGAGTTTAGAATTTTACATACAAAATGCAACGCTACCAACAACAGTTACCATCCTTTTAGAGAGAAATAGATAAAATGGCAGGCGAAAATTCAAATATTCAAATTACCGATTTGGATTTTAATACAATTAAAACCAATCTAAAACGGTATTTACAAGCTCAGACCACACTTCAAGATTATAACTATGAAGGTTCTGCACTTTCTACTCTACTAGATGTTCTTGCATATAATACACAATATCAGGCATACTATCTGAACATGGTGGCCAACGAGATGTTCTTGGATTCAGCATTACAACGAGCTTCTGTTGTTTCTCACGCTAAACTATTAAACTATACTCCACAATCGGCGGCCGCATCACGAGCTCAGATTGATTTGGTGGTGAACAATGTAACGACCAGCTCTCTAACTCTACCAAAATTTACCAGTTTTCTCTCCGAAGCAATTGATGGCATCAGTTACAGGTTTGTTACACTTAATTCAACGACAGAAAACACCGATTTTGCCAATAACACAGTAACTTTTGATAATCTGGTGATTAAACAAGGTGAACCAGTTACTCTTTCATTTACCTATGATTCTGCGGCCAATCCAACGGCAATCTTTGAATTACCTGACACCAATGTAGATACGACTACTATCTCTGTTGTTGTTCAACAAAGCACATCCAATTCTTCTTCACAAGTATTCACATTAGTTGATGACTATTTGGCACTCAACGGCACAACCAAGGCTTTCTTTTTACAAGAAGCAACAAATGGTTTCTATCAAATTTATTTTGGTGATGGTATACTAGGTGAAGCACTAACGGATGGTAATGTGGTGTCTGTATCATATATCATCACTTCAGGCACAGCTGCAACGGATGCCAATAACTTTGTATTGATGGATACAATCTCTGGTTTTTCAAGTTCAACGATTACACCAGTACAAGCTGCAACACAAGGTGCAGAAAGAGAAACGATTGAATCAATTAAATATACGGCACCAAAATCATATGCAGCTCAAGGCCGTGCAGTAACTAAAGAAGATTATATTTTTCTAATTCAAAACAATGCAGGTATATTTCCAGTTGATTCAGTCAATGTGTGGGGTGGAGAAGAAAATGATCCACCAGTCTATGGTGTTGTGTTTGTGGCTATCAAACCAAGTGGTGGTTATCTATTAACCCCATCACAGAAATCAATCATTGAAGAACAAATCATTAAACCTATTTCTGTTCTAACAGTTCAACCAAGAATTATTGATGTTGATTATAATTATTTGGTCATCAATTCAAATATACTATACGATCCAAAGTTAACAACACTTACTTCTTCACAGTTACAAACACAGGTGTTGACGGCTATTCAAGGATTTGCAGCCGACACACTCAACACTTTTAACTCTACATTTCAACTTTCAACATTAATTTCCACGGTACAATCAGTCAGTTCTTCTTTTATCACAAACGATGCATCAATTACCTTACAGAAACGGCTTGTTCCAAGTTTAACATCATCAACAACGTATACACTAAAATATGGAACATCATTGAAAAAAGATATTTTTGGTAAAAGTGTTAGTGTTACACCAACATTTCAGATAATTGACGTTGATAGTAATAGTGTGGTGCGAGATTCTGTATACTTAGAAGAAACTCCATCATCAACAACATATGTTGAATCAATTTCTATTATCAATCCTGGTTTTGGTTATACATCAACACCAACTGTAACCATTCTTGGTGATGGTACAGGTGCCACGGCAAGAGCCACCGTAGTAAATGGTCAAGTAGATAGTATTACAATAATTGATGTTGGTGTTAATTATACACAGGCTATTGTGCAAATCACATCAACTGATGGTAACGGTTCTTTAGCGTCTGCTGTGGCTATTCTTGCTGGTAATAAAGGTACATTAAGAACCTATTACTTCGAAAACAATGTTAAGAAGATTCTCAACGCCAATGCTGGTACAGTAGATTATGCTCAAGGTATTGTAACACTCACCGATTTTAATCCGTCTGCAATTAACAATTCTTTGGGTGTATTAAGTGTTCAGGCAGTACCGACATCCACCATTGTATCTTCTGCAAGAGATAAAATCATTACTCTTGATAATACCGATCCGAATGCTATCAATATTAATATTGTAGCCAAAGTTTAATACATGATACCAAACGATTACAAAACATCACTGCTGATTCCTCAGCAGCTTCCCGAATTTGTTCGGGATAATATTGACTATTCTACTTTTGTTGATTTTATTCAGGCATACTATGAATGGTTAGAAACTGCTTACTCAGCCAACGGATCAGTTACGACAGCCAACACAAGTGGTGAAGGTGTAACTTATGGTGCCAAGAATCTACTCAATTATATGGATGTGGATTCTACACTCGATGGTTTTGTTTCATACTTTCTAAAAGATTTTCTACCGTATATACCAGAAGATGCTCTAACAGATAAAAGAAAACTGTTAAAGATTGCAAAAGAGTTTTATCTTTCAAAAGGTACTGAGAAATCATATCAATTTTTATTTCGTGCATTATATGATTCACAGGCCGAGATTTTTAATACATCAGATGTTATATTAAAGGCTTCTGATGGTAAATGGATTGTATCCAAATCGTTACGAATTAACTCAACTGATTTAAATTTTTTACAAATTAATAACCTAAGATTGTTTGGTGAAACTTCACAATCATATGCAACAGTAGACTATGCTACAGCAGTAGGAGATAAAACAGAAGTTTTTATTTCAAACATTCAACGATTGTTTGAATCTGGTGAGTTTGTTCGTGTTGTAGATAATAATAACCTTGATGTGTATTTCTATGATAGTGAAGTATACATTCAAAATCAAGGTGTAAGTATACCATCTGGTGCCACAATACTTAGAGGTAAAGTTGTAGGTGTTATATCTTCTATAAGAATTAATCCAAGAAATCGAGGACTATTCTATGAAACTGGTGATCCAGTTATTGTTGTTGGTGGATTAAATCCTGATGTGGCAAACCCAATTGGTGCAACAGCAGAAGTTGGTACAACAACAACAGGATCTGTTCAGGATTTAGTCGTAACTGATCCTTCTCATGGGTACAGAATATTTCCAAATTCAGCCATCACATTCTCTGGTGGTGGAGGTTCTGGTGCTACAGCTCAAATTAATTTATTAGATGATACTAAATTAGCCAATGTTACACTTATCACAAGTAACACATTAGGTATTGTAGCTAATGTTGTAATTGGAAATTCAACTTTTGCTCAAACATATACATCATTTGCTGTCAGCGCAAACACAAATTCTACTTTGCGTAACACTTTAACTTTTAGAACTTTACAAGTTGGGCCAGTTGGTTCAGTACAAGTTATTAATCAAGGTGGAGGGTATTCTTCTGCGCCTGCTGTTGATGTAAGTTCTTTGTATGCAACCGATGGCGGAACTGATGCACTAAGTTTTCTTGGTATACTTCAACCAATACAAATATTAAATGGCGGCCAAGGATATGGTAATGCAAACACAATATTAATTGCTGGTGGTACAGGTGCCGGAGCATTTGCCAATGTGACTGTTAATACGGCTGGTTCAATTATCGGTGCAACATATGTTTATGCCAATAATAATACAAATCAATCATTTCCTTTAGGTGGATTAGGTTACACAAAAGATACTTTACCCACAATCACAGTCACAAGTAGCACAGGTTCTAATGCATCACTTGTTGTTACAGGAATTATGGGTGCCGATGCAATCTTAACACCTACAACCGATAGAACTGGTTCGGTCACAACCATTAACATTATTAATCCTGGTGAAGATTATGTTTCAACACCAAATGTTTATCTGAAAGTAGCTGATGTTGCAGTAAGTAACGTTTCACCATTAGATTTTCCTACGGCAGAAGATATTATCTATCAAGGTGCATCACTTAATGTGGCCACTTATAAAGCTAACGTAGCTTCTATAGTTAAAATTTCAACTGCATCTCCAGCAAATACGGCAGCCGACATATATCAATTAAGAACATATGATTACATAGGAAACTATGATGCTACGCTTTCAATTAAAATTGACCATGATATTGCTAATGTAAGTTCTTTATTGATTTTAGAACCACAAAATGCTTATACTGATGATACAGGTAGTCCAACAAGTATTATTCGATATGGTGATGGTAATGCAAGAGCTAATGCATCATTTTTAGATGGTTTGATTATAGGTGCTGGTACCTATCTGAATGATGATGGCCACCTTTCTTCTTTAGGATTGGTACTTGAAAGTCTTGATTATAATAATTTCACCTATGTTTTATCAGTTGAGAAAGCACTCAAAACATACAAAGATTTAGTTTTGAACTTATTACACCCTTCTGGTATGAATCTAAGAGGACGAAACTTGTTGTTGAGTTCCAATGGTTTCTCAATGAATACTGAAACTTCATTCCAAGAAGGTTATGATATGGACACCTTTGCTGGTGCCTCTGCTCTGGCCCGAATTGAAGCCAACACTCAAGCTGGTCAGATCAGTACCAATATTATTCGGTTCGTCAACACAATCTCCGCCAATATTGGTAACACCATCTTTGCAAATGACTTCATTGAATATACTGCCACAAATAACCTAAGAGCCTATTCAACAATTACAAATGTAGATTGGGCCAATAATCAGGTGACAATGCAGGATAATGTCTTTGTAGTCTTTGCAAATGTTGCCATCGGATCAGCAAACGCCTCCTCAAATGTGATAAATATACAATCGGTTACTGGTCAATTTGATGGTAATTTTACCAACAAAACACCAGCCAACAACATTATTTTTACTGGAGATAGAGTTTCATTAAATGGCGGTTCTTATTATACCGTCACACAGGTATTTGCAAATGGTAATTTATACCTTGCCAATAACTCATTTGGACCAGTAGATAACGCACTCATTACAGTTGACAAATCTGCAAATACGGAAACTTGTTTGGTCTATGATGTGATAGGACAATTTCAATATCCAGAATTATTAACAGAAAATGGTTATATTTTAATAACAGAAACAGGCATCACAATATTAGCGGGGTAAGAAATGCCGTCAGTCAAGATATCAGAATTACCAGTCTTATCACAATTATCAGCTAACAACGCCAACACAGTATTTGTGGTGGTGGATAAGACCACCAATACAACTTCACAGTTTTTAGCAACTTCGCTAATTACAGGAGTATTGGCAAATACTATTTTCACAGATGTTCAAGCAAACACTATCATTATTCAAGGTGTGAATGCAACTCAAAACACCAGATTAAATAGTATTGAAACCATAAACACCAGTCAGAATACCAGTATCTCTATTATTCAAGGTGTTGATGTTGCTCAAAATACTCGTATGTCTATCATTGAAGGTGTTGATACAACACAAAATACCAGATTGAACAGTATCGAAACAATCAATACTGACCAGAATACTGCAATTAGTATTATACAAGGTACCGATCTTACACAGAATGTTCGTCTGAATTCTATCGAGACCGTTAATGTGGATCAAAATACGGCCATTTCTATTATACAAGGTGTAGACCTTACACAGAACTCTTTGATTTCAATTATACAAGGTGTAGACCTAGCACAGAACTCCGCTATTTCTATTATACAAGGTGTGGATGCAACTCAGAATACTCAAATTGGTGGTATACAAGGTGTAGACCTAGCACAGAACTCTGTTATTTCTATTATACAAGGAGTAGACCTTACGCAGAACTCGGCTATCAGTATCATTCAAGGTGTTGATGCTACACAGAATACTCAAATTGGTGGTATACAAGGTGTCGACCTTACACAGAACTCGGCTATCAGTATCATTCAAGGAGTTGACCTCACACAGAATTCGTTGATTTCAATTATACAAGGTGTGAACCTTACACAAAATTCTTGGATCTCAGCAAATCAATCATATTTTCAAGGTGTGACTGATGCGACCAATACTACAATTAGTATTATACAAGGTGTGGATGCAACTCAGAATACTCAAATTGGTGGTATACAAGGTGTAGACCTAGCACAGAACTCAGCTATTTCTATTATACAAGGTGTTGATGCCACTCAAAACACCAGATTAAATAGTATTGAAACTATAAACACCAGTCAGAATACCAGTATCTCTATTATTCAAGGTGTGGATGCAACTCAAAACACCAACATCACAACAGCCAACAATCATGCATGGGCTGCTTTCGCTAAAGCCAATAATGCTTTGGCCAATACATTTTCAATCACCGTAAACAATAGTGTTTATATTCCTGGTTCATTAACTGTTGATGGTTTTGTATTTGCTAATGGAGCAAGTTTTGTGGCCAATGTAATGTCAATACCAACCACATATGCCTCACCACAAACCGCCATTACACTTAACTATCAACAAGCCAATATTGTTAAAACAAATATCACCAGTAATTTGGTTGTATCACATAGTAATATTGTTCTTGGTAAGTTCATTGATTTGTTTGTATACAATGACTCAGTAAATACTCGCACAATTACTCACGGTGTTTCTGCAAACAACTCTACAACCAAAGGTACAACAATTAAAGTTGCACCGTATAGTGTAAAACATTTAAAGTATTTTACAATTGATTCAGATTTAGCCAACACATATGTCATCGAATCAGTAAGTGAAAACCTGATTGAAAGTGATATTTTATCTGGTAACCAAACAGCCATTACAGTTGATTTCTCAACATCAACGCTGATTAAAGCTGAACTTATAGCTGACTTAACAATTTCATTTTCAAATTACGTTTATGGTAAAGTGGTTGAAGTTTGGTTAACCAACACCGGTGGTAGTTCAAGAACAATTACTCACGGATGTTCAGCGTTAAACTCAACCACTAACACAACAACATTTACAATACCTGCAACCAGTTCATCTTACTTAAAATATTTTAGTATTGGTGGTGACAATGCAAACACTTTTGTAACAGTTCAACATGCTTAATAGAGAATAGAATATGGCGACAATAGCAAATACATCAGCACAATTATTACCTGATAGCAAGGTATATGAAGTATTACAATACTATTATTCTCCAGCACAGGTACACGAAACTACATTATATGCTTTTATTGGTCGTGTAACTCCTTGGCCTGATGAGAGTAACCCTCCTGTTCCAACACAAGACCAAAGGTCAATCAAAGATATTTTTAAAGACATCATTGCAGCCAAATTAATTACATCATCCGATATTTCTCCTGTAATTCCTCGTATTGATTGGGATTCAGGTACAGTCTATGATTATTATCAAGATACGGAGAATATGTTAGCTGTAGATTCAGATAATATAGTTATTAGCCGATTCTATGTTCGTAATCGATTTGACCAAGTATTTAAATGTTTATCGAATAATAATGGCAGCCAATCTACGGTAGAACCACAGTTTTTACCAGGTACTTTTGATAACTCATTTTTAGTTAAGACAGCAGACGGATATAAATGGAAGTTTATGTATTCGTTGGATGCTGGTCTTAAACAAAGGTTCTTTGACGCTAACTGGATGCCTGTTCCGATTGGAATGGCACCAAATCCTGTTGCAACTTTTGCAGCCGAAGGTTCAATTGATGTGGTTAATATTACAACTGTTGGTCGAGGTTATACTTCCGGTGGTGCAACAATTACAATTAGTGGTGATGGCCAGTTTGCAAACGGCACACCAGTTATCAACGCTGCCGGTTATTTGTATGATGTTACAATGGCTAACACAGGTACAGGTTATACCTATGCAGAAGCCGTGATTAATATTTTACCTGGTTTTTCAACACCAAATGTGGTAGCGATTGCTGAAGCACCAGCCTCTCCTGTTGGTGGACATGGTTTTGATCCTATTTCTGAATTAGGATGTAACCATATAATGGTGGCACCAGAGTTTGTTGAGAGTGAAAATGGACTGATACCTACAGACATGGCCTATCGGCAAATTGGTCTATTGATTGATCCGGTTTCACAAGAGTCTGTGGCTGAAGAACCTATGATGATTGCAAATGGTGCAATCTATGATGTAACCACCAAACTCTTTGTTTCTCCTGGTACAGGAAACTACAACACAGGACAAACAGTCTATCAAGGTGCCAGTCTGGCAACTGCAACTTTTTCTGCTAAAGTTGTGAGCTTTGATTCATTAAATAATATAGTAAAGGCCATAAATATAACTGGAACACCAGTGGTCAATCAAGCGTTAATTCAAGATGCGAGTGGTACAGTTGGTACTGCAGTGCGGACTCTTTTAACAATAGAAAATACAGACTTTATTATATACTCTGGATACATGGCCTACATAGAGAATAGAGAAAGTATTGCAAGGAGTCCTGATGGTACAGAACAATTCCGTATTGTGTTAAGCTTTTAATGGAAAGAAAAAATGGCACTTAATTTTAATGTAGACCCGTATTATGATGACTTTGATCCACAAAAGAATTTTCACCGTATTCTTTTTAAACCAGGATTTGCTGTTCAAGCTCGTGAATTAACACAATCACAAACAATTCTTCAAAATCAAATTACTAGTTTTGCTGATGCAATTTTTGCACAGAACACACCAATTTCTGGTGGTAAAGTTACTGTCAATCAAAATGTTTATTATTTAAAACTCAATTCAACGGATAATTCTGGTGCCACCATTTTAGCTGAAAGCTTTGATAATGGTGTTATACGGTCGGCTGATGGTTCAATTATAGCTAAAGTTGTTGTAACAGTAGAATCAACAACAACTGCAGGTGGTGTAGGTGATCCACCCACTCTCGTTGTAAGTTATATTTCGGGTAATAAATTTGTTTCGGGTGACACCGTATTTCTAAACGGTTCAAATCTAACCGCTACAATAATTACCGCTTCAACAGGTAATCCAGCTACAGACCTTTCTTCTGTTGCTTCTATTTCACAAGGTATTTTTTATGTTGATGGTAACTTTGTGGTTGCTAGTGAGCAAACCATTATTCTTTCCAAATATAGTTCGATTCCATCATTGCGTGTAGGTTTAAATGCATCTGAATCTATTGTGGATTCTGTTGATGATTCTTCATTATTGGATCCAGCATTTAATGCCACAAACTATCAGGCACCAGGTGCTGACCGATATAAAATTTCTTTAGACTTACAAACACGAACTCTTGGTCTCGGTGATGATGACAACTTTATTGAATTGGTTCGTTTAGTGGATGGCTCTATTGTTAAACAAGTAGACAGCACCGTTTACTCGGTGATTGATGATTACTTTGCCAAACGTACCAATGACACCAATGGTGACTTTATTGTTAATGATTATACATTGACACCTAAAGCCAACACAATCAATTCAGCAAAATATGACATGGGTATTTCAAAAGGTATTGCCTATGTTCGTGGTTATCGTTTAGAAAATTCATCTGATGTGGTTTTAACCAATGACCGTGCTAGAACTGAAACAACAGTCACAAACAATCCAGCATTTGTGGATTATGGTAATTATTTTTATGTTAATTCCGCCAATGGTGTTTTTGATGTAACAACTTCACCACAAATTGATTTTCATACTGTAAGTAAAGATAATATTGTATTAACCAATGAAAATTCTTACAACTCTACTAAGGCTGCAACAGGTTATATTCGTAATCTAATTTACTCCAGCACATCAAATACATCCAACGGTGCTGCATATGTGTATAAAGCCTTTGTTTACAATATTCAAAATCAGACATTATCAGCCAATGTTTCACAAATTGCACCAATCAATGCAAACAATAGTTACATAAGACTACCTAGTACCAATCGGTTTTCAAATGTGTCCAATGCTTATACTGGAGTAACAGTCAGTATTGATACAGGCACTTCTGCTGGAGATTTTAGAACAATTACAACATATGATGCAGCTGCTAAGTTTGCCTATGTTGATAGGCCATTTACAGTTGCATTAGCTAACAACTCAGTATTCACACTACGATTTGATACAACTGATTTAGAAACAATGATTAAATCTACCGCAGGTGCAACTTACACTGTAACTGCCAATGCAACGATTGATAATTTAAACAAAGTAAACAATGTTGCAGAAGGTGATGTTGTATTACAAAATCCAAATGCACCAGAATTACTGTTTACAATTGGTAACCCATTCGTTTCATATGCAAACAATTCATCATATACAACTACACAAGTATTCCGAAACGTTTCTTTCACCGTATCTGGCGGTAACATTACGGCTGCATTGACATTTGGTTCTGCACCGGCTGCAACAATTCGTTTCCTTGGAACAGGTTCTTTATCACAAGATGCCATTTCACAAAATTTTCAAATTATTGTAACCAATCCTCTTTCAAGTGGTTTAACTGTAGGTCAAACATTACCATGGGGTATCGGTAGTAGAACCTGTTCTATTACTGGTTCGGGTGGTACTGCTACATTTACAACACCAACATCCGATTTGGGTGCTTTCACTGCCACCATTATTGCGAAGGCTTTTGTCAGCAACGGTAACGATACATCATTTGTATTGAAAGCCAAAAATTTAGTTGAAGGCAATACTTCTGGTGTAAATCTTACAGGCACAACAGTTGCAACATATACTAATGTTGACTTAACAGAAGGTCAAGTTTATATTGCCAATGCTGGTGTTGTAACACCAGGTCAACCACAAAAATTGTATATCACCGATGTAAAACGAATCGTTAAAATTATTGACACAAAATCTTCTGGCACCGCTGCAACGGATGCCATGTTGACTAATTCAATTTATGATGTGACTAGTCGATTTACATTTGATAATGGTCAACGAGATTCATACTATGATTTTGCCACAATCACATTGGGTATTGGCCAACAACCGATTGAAGGTAACCTGTTAGTCATATTAGACTATTATGAAACAACTGGTGGTGATGGTTATTATTCTGTCATGTCTTACTTGTCACCAGTTTCTTCTGCACCAGAAAATTATGCTGAAATTCCATCTTACATGGCATCCAGTGGTAACTTCTATCAGTTAAGAGATTCATTAGATTTTAGACCATCACTTATTAATGCACAGAGTTCGTTTACAATTCGAACATCCAGTTCAGGTTCAGGTGCTGCTGGTGCATATATTCCAGTTGACTTGACCGAATATGAATCTGATTATGGTTTCTATCTTGGTCGTTTTGATAAATTAGTATTAAGTAAAGACCGTTCATTTGAAATTGTGCAAGGCACACCTTCAGTAAATCCAATTTCACCAATTGAACCTGATGGTTCTTTGGTCATTGCAAACCTTTATCATGACCCATACACTGCATATATTCCTGGTGAAGAAGTAGGTGTATTGCCGAGTTTATCTATTGAACGAGTTAAACATAAACGTTGGTTGATGCGTGACATTTCTAGTCTAGAGAATCGAGTAAACAATATTGAATACTACACAGCTCTTAATCTATTAGAAAAAGGTGCATCATCGCTTCAGATTCCTGATGGCAATGGCCTGAATCGATTTAAAAATGGTATTTTAGTTGATGACTTCTCAAGTTATGCTGCATCAGACACAGCTGTTACTGATTACTTGGTAACAGTTAATCGTAGAACAAAACAAATGACAGCATCACAAAATGTTCAGAATTTCCCATTACAGTCATTGTCATTGGTCTATAACATGGGTCAATTAGATTCTACAAGTGCAAACAATCTTGGATATAAAATTTCTCAAAGTGGGTCATCAAACTTCTTCACATTACCATACACAACAGCAAATGTGGTAACACAACGAATTGCTTCCCGTGTGGTCAATTTAAATCCATTTTCAGTATCATTAAACTCTGGTACATTAACATTGAGTCCTCCAATGGACAATTGGGTTGATACTGAAAGGTCTCCCGATTTATTAATTGTTGATCCAAATCTTCAAGTATATCGTGCTAGTGACCAAGTCAATGTGTTACAAGTAGGTGATTGGAAAACTACTGTAGCCACATCAACTGACAATGTGATTGCAGCTGGTCGTAACTGGCGTGTTAACCAAGTTACAACATATACCACAGAACAACAAAAAACAGTTTTAGGTAACTATGATAAATTAAATTCAAGTTATGTTGAAACTGGTGGATTTATTACTGACGTAAGTATTCTACCATATATTCGTTCACAGTTCTTGTTCTTCAACACCTATGGTTTAACTGTCAACACTGATGTCAATGCTTATTTTGATAATGATTCTGTTAACAAATACATTCGTAAACCAAACGTATTAGAATTAACCGGTGTTACTGGATCATTTGAAGATGGTGACGTTCTTGGTTATTTTGCTGGTGGAAATTTCACACCGGCAGCTAAAGTTGTTTCATACTATCACTATACAGATGATGCCACAAAATGGCGGTTGTATGTTGTTGGTGATATTGTTGGTCAAACATTTACTGCTGCTGCAACAATTCAAAATGCACAGTTTAATGCTGGTGGCCAGTATCAAACAACAACTGCAAGTGGAACAATTCTATCATTTACACATAATTCCGGCCAAGTTGTTAATGCCAACACAACAACATCAATCACATTAGGTGCAACTGCTTCTTCAACCAATAATTTCTACAATGGTAATACAATCTATATTATTAATGGTACAGGCATTGGACAGTCAGCAACCATCTCTGCATACAATGGTACAACTAAGTTAGTTAATTTGAGTTCTGCAATCACAACAGCAAATGGTGATATCTACTCCATCGGCACTATGAAAACTAACGAAGCCGGTATGATTTCAGGTATCTTTGCAGTGCCTGGTAGTGTATTTCATACAGGTCAAAGAACATTTAGAATTGATAATTCAATAGGTGGTAACATTGAATCAGCTCAGACATTTGCAGAGGCAACATTCTATGCTTCCGGTCTACAACAGACCAAACAAGGTGTTAACTATGCTTCGTCAATTGATTCCGCTAAAAATACTTTCACACAAACAAGTGAGAGAACAAATGTAACTTCTTATACCTATGCAACTGTATGGGATCCTGTAGCACAAACATTTATTATCAACAAAGAAAATTATCCAAATGGATGTTTTGTTGACTCTGTTAAATTGTTCTTTAAGACCAAAGCAAGTCAGTATGCACCAGTTAATTTGTCTATCGTAGGCACACTCAATGGTTATCCAAATGGTGAAACACTAGACAACTCACAGGTGACATTGACAGCAGAAAATATTAATGTATCCAATAGTCCACATTATTTGGATCCTACCACATATACTGTGTTTAAATTCCCAGCACCTGTATATTTGGAATCAAACAAACTGTATTCGTTAATTGTTAGATGTCCTTCATCAAATGAATACACCATTTACACGGCAGAAAATGGAGATACAGCATTAGCATCTTCTGTTAAAAATCTACCAACTGATCCAACACCAGCAACAATCACAAAGATTAATTCTGCACCTTATGTTGGTTCTTTGTTTGTATCTCAAAACTCACAAACATGGACTGCGGACCAAAATGAATCCATGATGTTCACGATTGACCGTTGTGTGTTTTCAGTCGGTACTCAACCAACATTACAGTTTGTTGTACCAAATCGTTTACCATATCGTAAACTGACTGAACAAGACATTTCATACTACCTCAGTCCAAATACAATCAACACAAATATTTCATCAGCAGCTAATACGAATGTTGTGGTTGATGCATTTAATATTTCTACGTCTGATTTTGTACCAGGTAGTACCACGCTTAGTTACTCATATGGTGCCACATTAAACTCAACTAAGACGGCTGCACCAACAGAAGGAGTTAATCCTGGTAAATTTGGTACACCAATGTATGATGACATTTATTTGAATGATGGCCTTGGTGAGCGTGTACTTGTTGCCAACTCCAATACATCATTTTCTTTATATGCAGTCATGTCTACTATTGATAATGCCGTATCACCTATGATTTCAGATGATGGCTTGGGAGTCTACACAATTGGCTGGAACATTAACAACCTAGAATTATCAAATAGTATGATTACAATTGCTAATGGTGGTTCTGGTTACAATGTGAACACAACATCTGTAACGATTACATCTGCCAATGGATATGGTTCTAGTGCAGCTGCTACGGCCAATGTAGTTGGTGGTGTAATTAGAAACATCTACATCACCAATGGTGGTTCTGATTATGCAACAACACCTACGATTACTATTGTTGATGCCAACTCATCACCTGGTACTGGTGCAACAATCACTGTTGGTGGTGAAACATCATCTTCGGGTGGTAACGGAATTGCACGATACATCACCAAGAAAGTTATTCTAGACCAAGGATTTGATTCAGGTGATTTGCGTGTATACTTCACCGCTTATCGTCCAGTTAATACACACATTTATGTTTACTATAAGATACTATCAAGAAGTGATACACAGACGTTTGATTCAGGTAAATGGCAGTTAATGACATTGATTAACAATACTGATTCATTATATTCTCAAACACGAGATAGTACCTATGAGTTTGTGGCTGCACCAGGAGCTGATAGTGTGGCACAAAACTATGTGGAGTATATTAGTAATGTAACTGGTCAAACATATAATAACTTCAGTCAATTTGCAATCAAGGTTGTTCTGGCAACATCCGATAAAACATCTGTGCCATTCTTGACCGATATTCGTGCAATTGCTTTACCATCGGCGTTGACATAATATGGCTATCGTAAAAGTAGAAGGCACAACTTTTGTAAGGGACACAAAAACAATGGCTCTTATTAATACCGATATTTCTGGTCTTGAAGAATACAAGTTTAAGTCTAAGTTATTAAACAGTCAAAAACAAGAAATAAATAATATTAAAAATGAAATCAATGAAGTAAAAGACGATGTTAAAATTATCAAAGAACTTTTACTTAAATTGTCAGGAAATCAATAATGGCCAATACAATACCAATTCTTAGTTTCACCAATACATTTGGTGATTTACTCACACAACAAAATCGCCAAGCGGTTGAGTTAAACAATTTAGCCGCAAACAATTATACGAAAGATACTGGTACATTGTTTTTAGACGGAACTGGTACAGGTTTATCTGTAACGGCTGCAGCATTATTAGGTTCTGGAGTTGTTTCGGGTACGCTATCTGTGGGTGGAGATATATCAGCCGTATCGAATGTGTTTATTAATGGTGCTGGTAATGCACTAGAAGTAGCAAATAATACTTTATTGCGTGGTAGTCTTATTACTAATGGAATAACAGCCAATACACTAATCAGAGCAAACACATTTAATGCTGCTGGTAATGTTTTTGCGAATGATATTTCATCAAATAATATAATTCGAGCAACCACACTTAATGCTTCAGGTAATGCTTTTGTAAACACACTACAATCTAATGGTGCAATCTCTGGTGCTCGAGCAAACATTGTTGGTGCATTAATTACCAATTCACTTATCTCAAACACTTCTATTAGAAGTTCAACATTAGTTCTTGATGGCGATGCTACTATTGCAGGCGCAACTTCAATTGCTGGCCAGCTGGCTGTAGGTGGTAATTTTATTATTGTAGGTACAACAGTATATAATACTAATAGTTTCACCATCAATGCAAATAGTTCTGTTGGTTTAAATAGCACCTTCTCAGTTAATCGTGGCAGTTCTGGTGCCAATGCATCAATTCGTTGGAATGAAGTAGATGATTACTTTGAAATAAATGATGTCAACAATGGTTTATTTTATCGTGTGTTGAGTGATGAATATTTAAGTAGCTCAACAACTCTGGCAAGTTCATCAAATGTAGCTACGTCTTTGGCTGTTAATTACTTACAAAATGTGGATAATACACAGAACACCCGTATTCAAAGTATTGAAACAATCAACACAAACCAGAATACCAGTATTTCAATTATTGAAAGTGTTAATACTACACAGAATACACGATTGGGTTCTATTGAAACAGTTGATGTTGCACAGAATACAGCCATTTCTATTATACAAGGTGTAGATGCCACTCAAAATACACGATTGGGTTCTATTGAAACAGTTGATGTTGCACAGAATACAGCCATTTCAATTATTGAAGGTGTTAATGCCACTCAAAATACTCGGTTGAATTCCATTGAAACAATCAATAGTAATCAAAACACCACAATTACACAGGTTAATTCTTTTGCTGCTAGTGCATTTACTACCGCCAATGGTGCCAATGGTTTAGCTGCTGGTGCATTTGATACTGCTAACAACCGTGTCAGCTCTGTATCAGGTACTTCAGGTCGTATCACATCTACTGGTGGTTTAACACCAGTCCTTGATTTGGCCACGGCAGGACCTGGCGCCACATCAGCAACCAATTCTTCAGTAACAATTGATGCTTATGGTCGTGTAACTGCTCTCAGTTCTGGTGCTGCACCTGTCACCTCAATTACAGGTACAGCAAGTCAAATTACAGTAACAGGTACTACAACACCAACACTATCATTACCACAAAATATCGCAACAGGTTCTTCTGTTCAATTCGGTTCATTTGGTGTAGGTACTTCTGCATCAGGTACGACTGGTGAGATTCTTGCCACAAATAACATTACTGCTTACTACTCAGATGACAGATTAAAGACTCGTTTAGGTAACATTGAGAATGCTTTGGCTAAGGTTATGAATCTGAATGGTTTCTATCATGAAGCCAATGAAACAGCACAAGCATTAGGATATAAAGTCACTCGTGAAGTTGGTGTATCGGCACAAGAGGTTAATGCAGTTCTGCCAGAGGTTGTGGCACCTGCACCTATCGACCCACAATATATGACAGTTCGATATGAAAGAATGATACCATTGTTAATTGAGGCCATCAAAGAATTAAAAGCTGAAGTTGAAGAATTAAAGAAGAAGTAAAAATTTCAATTTTTAGTGGTTCGGCCTAAAATTTTTTTCTGCGGTTTCAATATGTTATAAATGTGATTTTACTTTTGGGCTCAGGTGGAAGGTTACATAAATACCTAAGAAAGATTATATACAGGATATAAGATGGCGGCCGCATATCAAGAATTATTTCTAGAACAAGGAACTACTTTTACCACCAATATTACATTAGATGATATTGATGGAGTTCCTTTTAATTTGACTGGTGTTACTGCCAAAAGTCAGATTCGTAAGTCATATTATTCAGCCAACACAACCGCTGAATTTACCACCACTATTAATTCTCCTAATACAGGAATTATTCTATTGTCTTTAGGAGCACCAGTTACAGCCAATATTGCAGCTGGTCGATATGTATATGATGTGGCAATTAAAGATACCGCCAATACTGTGACACGGGTATTAGAAGGTGTTGTGAATGTTATTCCTCAAGTCACTAAGTTTTAGGGAACCATCATGCCAGGACAAGTAATAGGAACAGTTAATGTTCAAGTGAACAAACAACAAAACCAAACTGTTCGTCAGTTAAATTATGGTATACGGTCTTTAAAAGGTTCTACAGACCTTTCTTTAGTTAATGCTCAAGATGGAGATGTTATTGCTTATCAAGCAAATACAAATAGTTTTATTACAAAAGCATCAGTTGATGTTTCAGATTTAGATGCAGGATTCTTTTAATGGCCAATACAACTATACAAATTCTTCGTTCATATGCGAACACTAGACCGTCCTCTTTAGATGATGGAGAGTTAGCATATTCTTTTCTTTCCAATACACTTTTTATTGGAACGTCAAATAGTCAAATAATAAGTATTGCTGGAGCAAATTTTGCGGCCAACACACTTGATGGTGGTAGTTTTTAATAAATAAGGTTGATTTTTTAATAAATAGTATTAGGTTGCGATTAACAAATAAGTATAAAAAAAAGAGGAAAAAATGGCAAATACAAATATTCTAATCAAACGAGCCGGAGTATCTGGTAATGGAGTTCCTAGCTCACTCCAAGCTGGTGAATTAGCATATTCGTATGCTTCCAATACAATATTCATTGGTACTCCTGCTGGAACTGGAGTCGTTAACGTAGGCGGTCAATACTACACTTCACAGATCGATCAAGCCACAGACAGCCCTACAGCGAATAAATTAGTAAGACGTGATGCCACAGGTAATGCCTCTTTCAATTACATCACCGCAAACATTATTGGTACCATTCAAGGTACTGCAAATTCTGCTCTTCAACTACAAAATTCAAGAGATTTCGCTATTTCTGGTAGTGACATTACTGCTAGTGCTGTAAGTTTTAATGGTACAAGTAACGTAACATTAAATGCTTCTTTAAATGCTATTCCTGGTCTATCAGAGAATATTTATGGTGGTAACAACAAAATACCTGTTCTTACCATTGCTGCTAATGGTCGTGTTATTGCAGCAACCTTTGCTACTCCGGCAGCAGGAGCTATCCAGTTCGCAGATAATACCAATGGTGCAAAAACTAGTATCCAGACTGATGGTTCCTTCTTTGGCATTATTGGCAATACCGCTGTTAACCCCGGTATAACCACTTCACCGACTACATTCAATAGTTATCCTTCTATTGCAATTGCGGTTGATAATACTGTTGTTCGTTCCAATTCTTTTACTGGTGGCACACAGACAATCAACACCAATTTGACGATTGCCAATAATAATAACTTAACAGTTACAGGTAACTTAATCGTACAGGGCAATGTTATCTCACAAAACGTTCAGCAATTTGCTGTTCAAGATCCATTAATTGTTCTTGGTATTGGTAACTACTACTCTGATACACTAGACATTGGTTTCGCAGCACACTATAATGATGGTGCAAATGCGATGACAGGTTTAATTCGTGATACCAACACAAAAGATTATCATTTCTTCAAAGATTATACAGCCGCTTTAGATGCCAACAACAACATTAATTTAAGTGATGCTTCATATCGAGAAGCTAATGTTAATGCTTCATATTTCAAAGGCAATCTAATTGCCACAACAATTAATGTTTCTGGATTATCTACTGTTGCTAACGTTATTCCAACTGGAAATAATTCACAGAGTTTAGGTTCTATTACAAATAGATTTAAAGAAGGTCACTTTAAAGATTTGTTTGTTAGTGGATCAACATTAAGCTTAGAAGGCGCACAATTAAAATCCACTTCAACTGGTAATGAAGGCGGATCTAGTTTTGGTACTGGAGGAATAGAGCTTAGACCAGCAAACTTAGCGACCTCAGCCATGCCTGGAGATGCTGGCAAGTTAGGACCAATTGCTCGATATAGCACAACCCAAACAACTCAATTTAGTGCTGGTAGCCTCTTCCAAGCCAATAATATTTTTGCGACTGATGGTTCGGTAGCTTTTGGTCTTGGCTCAACAAACAGTTTTATTGGTACCATCAAACAGACAAATGGGAACTTTGTACTTCTATCTAGTTCAGATACTTCGGCTTGTACTACCGGAACAGTAATTGGCGCAGGTACAGCTCCCGGCGGCATGACTGGTATGGGTTCCTTTGTTGCAACTTCAAATGTTATTGCAACTGGTCAATCTTTTGCTGCTGGTAGAATTGCTATGATTAATACTGGTGGCCAAATAACATCATTGGCTAACTCGACTTTTACATTAACTGGCAGTTTAGGTGCGTCCAAGACTATAACAAGTTTAACCGTTGATACATATGGTCGTACAACAGCTGCTACTGGTGCTGATATTGCAATCGATACATCACAGATTACATCCGGTACATTAGGATATTCTCGTGGTGGTACAGGTGCAACATCATATACAACTGGTGCTTTGTTGGTTGCTGGTTCTTCTGGTTTAACATCGTTAGCAAATACAACATACACAGCAACTGGCACTGGTGCCGCTAACAACACAGTATCTTCCTTAACCGTTGATGCATATGGTCGTGTGACAGCTGCAACGTTCTCGGCAATCTCTGGTCTAACAGTTGCTCAAGGCGGTACAGGTCTATCCACGATTACACAAAACGGTATCACATATGGTAACGGAACAGGAAATCTAGGTGTAACTGCTGCTGCCGGTACTTCTGACCAAACATTCTCTAATCAGATACTTACAGTTACTAATGCTGGTGTGCCTGTATGGTCGACAACCTTAGATGGAGGTCAGTTTTAGTAGTACATATATAATTGTTTAATAATTGTTTATAATAGGAGTTTGAAATGGGAAATGAAAATTATATGAATCACTATGTAGAGATATTAACTAGCACAATGCAAGATGTAATTGTTAGAAATATATCTCTACAAGCCAATGCAAAAATTAGTGAAAATATTATTGGTGATCAGATAAAAAAAAATGAAGATTTAAATTTAAAGGTTAACAATCTTAGTGATGAGATTGAAAAAACTAAAGAATTCAATCTTCAATCTGAAAGTGAAAAAGTTAAAAATTTAGAAAATACTATTAATGGCCACTTAGACAGGATTAAAGATTTAGAAAATCAATTAGTTAATTTAGGTGGAATAAAAAGTGAATATGAAAATGCTAAACAACAATTAAGTCATTTAGAAACTTTTAGAAATGAATTAGTTAAAACACAAGAAGAATTAAAAAATCTTCATGGTAATCATGAAAAATCTATTAATGATCTTCGTGGTGACCATGAAAAATCTATTAATGATTTAAATGAAGAATTAAAAAATCTTCGTGGTGGCCATGAAAAAACTATCAGTGATTTAAATAATTCACATAAGTTGATAGTTAAAGAATTAACTGATAAAATTGACTATTTACAATTAACTCCTACCAAAAAAAGAAAAATTGAAGATGCATCAATGCTCAAGGATGGCGGAAGTTTTTAAGGTAAATGGCAAACACAACACTACAATTAAGAAAATCAGGACAATCAGGTAACGTACCATCTTCACTATCTTTCGGTGAGTTGGCGTTAAACTACGCCGATGGTAGATTATACTACAAGCATGCTAACAATTCTATTGCTAGTATTTCTACTGGTTCTCCCACACAGTCATTTGCCACAATCAATGCTAATTCATCTTTAATATTAGCAACCTCCCCCACAGATACTTTATCAATTATTCCTGGTAATAATATTACCATAACAACGGATACATTTGGTAAATCAATTATCATCAATTCAACAGCCGCAGGCGTTGGAGATTCGATTGACGATTATGCTAGAACCAAAGCCAACTCGGCCAATGTTCTAGCACAGGCCGCTTTTGATAGAGCCAATACTGGAACAGGAACTTATACAATAACTGGTGCTCAATATGTTGATTATGGCTGGGTACCTCAGACCGCAGGTCCGATATTATTCGATTACGGAACACTATAAATATACATATAATTTGGAAAAAATATGGCAGCTAACAATTCTACTATAGTTCAAATCCGTAGAGGTACTACGGCACAAACAGCATCTTTTACTGGTGCTTTGGCCGAACTCACGGTTGATACAGATCAAAAAACAGTTGTTGTACATGATGGTGTGACTCTAGGTGGTACAACACTTGCAACTAAAGCATTTGCTCAAGCGGCTTTCAATGCAGCCAACACTGCAGCTGGTACCGTAGGTCAATTAGCATACACTCATGCAAATGCAGCCTTTGATTTTGCCAATACGATTGCTCTTGGTGCAATTGCTAATGTTGCATTAACACGTTCTAATACTGCTTCTGGTGCAATACCAGCAGTCAATACTTTAAAACCAGGTGAACCTTCTATCAATTTAAATGATGGTAGAATGTTTATTCAATTAAACAATGGACAAATTGTTGATATATCATCTGCACCAACAGGCAATACATGGCATGTAGCAATGAATGGTAATGATAATTTCAAAGGTGATACACCTAGTTCTGCAAAAAGAACTATTCGAGCAGGCGTAGCTGCAGCACAACCTGGTGATTCTGTTATTGTTCATTCAGGAACATATACAGAAATTACACCAATTATTATTCCACAAAACGTTCAAATACAAGGTTCTGGTGAAAGAACCTGTATTATTAAACCACAAACCAGTTCAAACAATGTTTTTTATATGAACAATAATAGTTATGTGACTGGTTTTAAATTTGTTGATTACACCGGTGCTGCTATTTCTTTTCCCACACCAGTATTAGAAACGGGCACAGCACAAGCAGGTGGTGCAAACACAATTACATTAAATTCTGGTGCATCAACATATACTGATTATTACAAGAGTATAAGAGTGACCATCACTAGTGGTACAGGATCAGGTCAATTTTCCAATGTAACATCATACAATGCTACAACAAAAGTGGCTACAGTTGACACAAACTGGTCAACACAACCAGATAACACTTCTGTATATTCTTTAGGTATACCTTTTAGAACAACACCAGCTGCTTCTTCTTCTCGTTACACAACATATATTACGGGCAGTCCATACATCTATAATAGTTCTTCTATAACAACAACGGGAACAGGTATTAAAGTTGATGGTGATTTAGTAACAGGTAATAAGAGTATGATTTCTGCACAGTTTACACAAGTTAATTCTGGCGGTACTGGCGTTCATATTCTAAATGATGGTTACGCTCAGTTGGTTTCTATCTATGGTATCTTTTGTGACACAGCTTTCTTAGCTGAAAGTGGTGGTAGTGCTTCAATGGGTAACTGTACCGTGAACTTTGGTAATAAAGGTTTAGTTGCCAATGGTAAAGGTAAACTTGCTATGAGTGCAACAATTGATGTAACAAATGAAGCAGCCGCCTTTACAATGAATCTAAGTAGTGTTACAGCAAATAGTTCTTTAGGTGTTACAGCAACAATTCCATATGCAGGATTGATTATGAAAATAAATGGTGACGATGCAAATAATTATTATTCTGTAGTTGAAGCCACAACTTTGAGTGGTGGTGTAACAACAGTAACGTTTGAACAACAAATTTTGAATTCATTTAATAATGGTACAACAGTTAATTTCTACCAACAAAGTCAATTAAGAGCTTCTGGTCAAACATTTGAATATGTCGGTGCTGGAACATCAATCAATGCATTACCTAGATTGGGTGGTATTGCCAACTCAGTTGCACAGATAATTGGAATAGATGAAGGCGCTGTGTTTGCTACTTCAACCGACCAAAGCGGTAATTTTGTTGTATCTGATTTAACAATTAATCAATCAACATCCACAATTTCAGGAAGAACTTTTACAAAAAGTCTTTTTGCTGAACTGACTCCATACATACTTGCTCTAGAGGGTTAATAAAATGGCAACAACAATTCCATTAAATACATTTAAAACGACAACGGCTAACGTTACTACATCAACAACAACGGTATACACCACACCTGCTGGTGTAACCACAGTTATTTTGTTGGCACAAGTATCAAACATTGATGCAACAAATTCAGTAACAATTTCGGCCAATCATGTTCGTGGAAGTAATGTCACATCAATTGTTAAAAATACGATTATACCAATTACTGATGCAACGAATTTATTACTTGGTAAATTAATATTACAAACTGGTGATTCATTCAGCATTACAGCTAACGCCAACAACAGATCACAATTACTATTATCTTATCTCGAAACCGCTAACGCTTAATAAACTATGCCTAACAACCTTAAATTAATCAGCGGCCGGGTAGCAGTTACTTCTGCAGCAAACGTTGCAGCTGACCGGTATCAATATTTGGATTTAAGTTCTGCGGAACCAAATCTTGGCACAGCCAATGTTGGTGATGTATTGGTTTATGATAGTGCATATGCTGGTGGTAGAAAATGGATACCGCAAGGTGATATTGCTGGATCAATAGGACAATCAGCTTATGTTGAGGCGAACACGGCTTCTGCTAATACATTATATCTTTCTGGTGTAGATACAGCACAAAACACCAGAATGTCTATCATTGAAGGTGTAGACACAACACAAAATACTAATATCACAATAGCAACCAATGCTGCAACAGCAGCCTTTGCTCAAGCTAACGCTACTGCTGGTGGTTTGACAACAGCAAATAGTAGAATCACGATTGCTGAAGGTGTTGACCTTGCTCAAAATACCCGCATGGACATTATTGATGGTGTCAACACTACTCAGAACACCAGGATTACAATCGCAGAAGGTGTAGATGTAGGTCAGAATACTCGTATGGACATTATTGATGGTGTTAATACTACACAAAACACCAACATAACAAATGTAGATACCAAAGCACAAGCTGCATTTAATAAAGCCAATGATGCCTATACATTAGCCAATACTGCTAATGCAGCTGCAAGTTCTGGCGGTGATAGCTTAACATCATTCACCACAACAGTTGATACCTTTACAGGTAACGGAAGTCAAACTACATTTACATTATCAGTTACACCTGATTCTGAAAATAGTACCTTTGTATTCTTAAACGGTGTATATCAAGAAAAAAGTACTTACTCAGTATCAGGTTCAAGCCTTATTCTTACTGACGTAGCCACAGCCAATGATGACATAGAAGTTACTACTGTTTCTGGTAGTATTATGAATGTTAGTCCTTCTGCTTACTCTACACGCATCTATCAAGGCAACGGATCAACTAATACATTTACAATTTCTTCTGGTCACACCGCAAATACAATTATGGTGTTTAATAATGGTGTGTGTCAATTCCCTGTTGACGACTACACGGTAAGTAACACAACATTAACTTATGTGTTAACTCCAGAATCAGATGAAACAATTCAGATTCGTGAATTGCCAATTAATAAGTTGGTACCATTAACATATCAAATGCGTAGATATACAGCTAATGGTGTTCAAACACAATTTACTGTAACGGCCGGTCAAACAGCCAACTCAACGTTTGTGTTTGAAAACGGTATCTGTCAAGTGCCTATTAGTGACTATACAGTAAGTGGAGCCACACTAACATTTGTAACAGCACCAGTAGCCAATGTGATTATTCAAATTAGAGAAGCGTCAATTTAAGGATAGAAAATGGCTTTTACAAAAATAACAAATACAAACATTGCAGCAAACACCGTTGCTGGTTATGCAGAATTTGCTAATTTTGCGGCTTCATTGGCACCTAGAGTTTCATATGCTAACGTAGCCAATAGTTTATATTTTACAGTAGATGATACAGCAGTTAATGTGGGTGGTGGTTACATTGTTGTTACCGGAGCCAATTTTCAATCTGGCGCCACAGTATTAATTGATACCACTCCAGCATCAGCAGTTACTTTTGTTAACACCAGTACTCTACAAGTTCAAATACCAGCAAAAGCGGCCGCCTCTTATAATCTTTATGTGGTTAATCCGGATGGCGGTACAGGAATTCGTGTAAATGGATTAACTTACTCAACCGATCCAATTTGGGTCACTTCAAGTCCTTTAGGAAATCAAGCCGCCAATACGGCTTTTAATGTAAACTTTAGTGCTACTGATGCTACTTCATACTCTGTAGCAGCTGGTTCTACATTACCAGCAGGTACTTCATTATTAGCCAATGGATACTTTTCAGGTACAGTTTCTATTGGTGCTGAGACCACATATACATTTAGTGTTGTAGCTACCGATGCTGAAAATCAAGATTCAAGTAAAACATTCCAAGTAACAGTAACGGTGGCACCATTATTAAAATTATTTGCATGGGGATCCGGATCTGGTGGTCGTTTAGGACTTAATGATGTAAGTTCTAGATCCAGTCCAACACAGGTAGGATCAAATACTGATTGGGCTTCGCTTGGAGGATCTACCAATTATGCTAGTGCAACAATCAAAACCAATGGTACTTTATGGACATGGGGTCCTAATAGTTTTGGTGAATTAGGACTTAATGATAAAGTTAATAGATCCAGTCCAACACAAGTAGGATCAGGTACAAGTTGGAGTAAAGTTTACAATGCTGCATATACTTTTTTAGCCATTAAAACAGATGGTACTTTATGGACATGGGGATATAATACAGCTGGCCAATTGGGAACCAATGATGTAAGTTATAGATCCAGTCCAGTGCAAGTAGGATCAAATACAAATTGGAGTAAGCTTCCTGTGTCCGGCAATTCGTTTTTTTCTGCAGCTATTAAAACAGATGGTACTTTATGGACTTGGGGTAATAACAGTCAAGGTCAATTAGGATTTAATGATCGAGTTTATCGATCCAGCCCAACACAAGTAGGAACTGGAACTAATTGGAACATTTTGGGAGTCGGCGGAGCCTTTAATACTACGGTTCTTAAAACCGATGGTACACTTTGGACATGGGGAGGAAATGGCACGGGAGGATTAGGCCAAGGTGATACTATTAATAGATCCAGTCCAACACAGGTAGGATCAGCAACCAATTGGAGTAAAGCGCAAAGTTATAATTCACAGAATTTTGCCATTAAAACTGATGGTACTTTATGGGTATGGGGAAATAATGCTGACGGTCAATTAGGACTTAATGATAGAGTTACTAGATCCGTTCCAACTCAACTAGGATCAGGAACTTGGAGTTTAGCGAGTACGGCCAATAAATTGGCGGGAGGAATTAAAACCGATGGTACTTTATGGACATGGGGTAACGGTACAGAATTCTCTGGAGGAGCGTTAGGGCACAATAATGACATTGTAAGATCCTCACCTACACAAGTTGGTGCAGGTACAACATGGTTGGATTTGTCTATAGGTTATCGTGTATTAGCTTTTAGGACTTAAGATCAACAACAAATTAATCCATCATAAATAAATTACCATGGCAAAAATAACTTCATCAAATTTAAACACTGCACTTGCAACTGATATATCTTCAGCAAACACAACTGCTACAGCTGCTTTTGCTCAAGCAAATACTGCATCTTCATTAGCGACTGCTGCTTTTGCTCAGGCAAATACTGTAACTTCGACTGCTGCAGCCATAACAATATCATTAGCACCTAAAATTGCTTCAGTTAATGTGGCTAATAGTGCTTTTACTGTACTTGATGATACCGCAGTTAATGTAGGTGGTGGTTACATTGTAGTAACTGGAGAAAATTTTGCCGCTAATGCAACAGTATTGGTTGATACAACACAAGCATCGGCAGTTACTCGTATTAGTAGTACAGAATTAAGAGTTCAAGTACCAGCAAAGTCAGCCGCAACCTATAATCTATATGTGGTTAATTCTGATGGCGGTACAGGCATTAGAGTTAATGGAGTAACTTATTCATCAAATCCAACTTGGGTTACTGCAAGTCCTTTAAGCAACCAACAAACTGAAATAGCATTTAATGTCACTTTTAGTGCTACTGGTGCAAATACATACTCTGTAGCAGCTGGGTCTACATTACCAACTGGTACATCATTATTAGCTAATGGATACTTTTCTGGTACAATAACTAATGCTGTTGAAACCACTTACTCATTTAATGTTGTAGCTACTGATGCTGAACTCCAAGATGCAACCAAAACATTCCAAGTAACAGTTACAACACCACCACCAAGAAGGTTATATGCCTGGGGTAAAAATCAAAGTGGTCAATTAGGACTGAATGACCAAGGTAGTGGAGGGGGTGGTTATTTAACATCAAGGTCCAGTCCAACACAATTAGGAGCAGATACAACTTGGAGTAAAGTTGCCTCAGCAACAGTAGAAGGCGTTTCAATATCTACCATAGCCATCAAAAATAATGGTACTTTATGGGCGTGGGGAACTAATGATTTTGGTCAATTAGGAGATAGTACAACTACTAATAGATCCAGTCCAGTACAAATAGGAACAGATACAGATTGGAGTAAAGTGACTGTAGGCTCTCGATCATCCGCGGCTATTAAAACCAATGGAACATTATGGACATGGGGTAGAGGTAACGAAGGTCAATTAGGTCGAGGTAGTGCTGCTTCGTCCTCCTCTCCAGTTCAAGTTGGTGCATTAACAAATTGGAGTTCGGTGGATAGTGAAGCTAATCATATCGCAGCCATCAAAACTAATGGCACACTATGGTTATGGGGATTTGGGTATTATGGCCAAAATGGTGATAATACTACTGAGAATAAATCCAGTCCAGCACAAATAGGAGCAGGAACAACTTGGAGTCAGGTGAGTTTAGGAAAAAGGAATGGTGCTGCTGTCAAAACTGATGGTACTCTATGGATATGGGGAAGAAATGACCGCGGCCAATTAGGGAATGGTGAGCAAGGTGCATATATAAGTAAATCCAGTCCAATACAAGTAGGAGCAGATACAAATTGGAGTCTAGTGAGTTTTGGTTATGTCACTGCGGCAGCCATCAAAACAACTGGTACTTTATGGACTTGGGGATGGAATGCAGGTGGTATACAAGGACTAAATGATACCTTCATGGCTGGTTACACTGGTAGATCCATTCCAACACAGATAGGATCAGCAACAAATTGGAGTCAAGTAGTTGTGAATGAACGATTTATGCTGGCTATCAAAAACGATGGTACTTTATGGTCTTGGGGAAACAATAATGCCGGTCAATTAGGACGAAATGATAGAGTTTATAGATCCAGTCCTGTACAAGTAGGATCATTAACAACTTGGGTTGAGATTGGTTCTGGTTCAGAGACCGCCTTTGCCATCACATCAGGTTAATCCAAAATAAGTAGCATATATATTATTATGATTTAATTATTTAAAAGGTGTTTTTGTGAAAAAAATTTATTTCCTATCAGGACTACCACGTTCTGGTTCAACAGTCTTGGCTGCTATTCTTAGCCAAAATCCAAGCATTCATGCCACGTCTACTTCTAATCTTTTAGATACCTTAGTGGGTACTCTAAGAGCATGGGCAGATAGTTTAACCACTAAAGCTCAAACAGATCAGAAAAAAGAAGAAGAAAAAATTCAGAATGTTTTAAATAACATCTGTAAAACTCAATACGATGATATTGATAAACCTATTATTCTCGATAAAGCTCGAGGTTGGGCAGATGATACTAACATGCGTACTATGTGCAAAGTTCTTGGACATAAACCTAAAATTATTGCCACAGTTCGTAATGTAGAAGATTGTGCCGCTTCTTTTGTTCGTGTGGCCAAGCCAAAAGATTTGAATCATTTCCTACTCAAAGGTGATCTCATTAAACATCTCAAAGAATCATACCAAACATTTGAAAAAGGATATGCGTTTGCGCCTGAATGTTTTTTAATTATTGACTATGATGATCTAATGAAAGATCCACAAAAAGAATTAAAACGAGTGCATGAGTTTTTAGAATTATCAGATTTTGAATATGATTTAAATGCCATTGACGGTACCAATCTACAAGAAAAAGATGAAGAAGTTTGGGAAGTAAAAGGTCTACATGATATTCAACCAAAATTAGGTTATCAACATAAACAGAATTCTAAAGAAGTATTGAAACACCGTTATTATGATTTTGTTCAACCAAGATTTTGGTTAGGTGAAAAAATCAATCCAAATAAACCGATTCATGATCTCGATTTACAGTTGGCTGCCGGTCTAATGGGTGACTTTAAAGAAGGTTGGAGATTAGCACAAAAGATTGAACAAGAAGAACCTTGGAACAATCGTGCAGCCTTTAATCGTGGTTGGTATCTAATGCAACAAGGTAAACTTTTAGAAGGTGAAAAGTTATTATTCCGTGGACGAGATGAGAGTGTTTTTGGTAATGAACCACCAAGGTCACCCATGCCAATGTGGGACGGTAAATCAAAAGGAACTGTCTTGTTGAATATGGAAGGCGGTCTAGGTGACCAGATACACGGAGTTCGTTACGCAAGGGATATTGCAAAGATTGCTGGAGAAGTGATTGTGGCCTGTTCCGGTTCGTTGGCAACACTATTCCGTGATGTAGAGGGAGTTGTGGCGGTCTGTCAAAGTGATGCCGTCTATGGTGTTGTTCATGATTATTGGGCACCATCTATGTCCACCATACCTCTATTAGGTTACGAATACAAAGACATATCAGGAAAACCATACATAAATAAGCCGTCAGTAGAACCACACAAAGGTCTTAGGATTGGTTTAAGATGGCAAGGTAATCCACAGTTCGAACATGAACAGCATCGGATCTTTCCACCAACCAATTTATTTGATGCCTTAGATGATGTAGAAGCGGAATTTATTTCGTTACAAAGAGATGAAGGCTCCCAATTTAAACCTTATTGGGTTAAAGAAGTACCACTAGGTCATTGGGAACAAACCAGAGCAGCAGCGGCATCGTGTGATTTGATTATCACGTCATGTACCTCTGTAGCACACCTCTGTGGTGCCATGGGAATACCTACATGGATTGTAGTACCTAAATTGCCTTACTATTTGTGGGCTCCACCAGGAAACACCACAGTTTGGTATGATTCAGTAAAGTTGTACCGTCAGGAGATTTTTGGAGAGTGGTCTGCTCCATTTAATCAGATTAAAAACGATTTACAAAATTTTAAACAGTAATAGGAGATAGTAATGCCAACAAGATCAGGATATAATGTTCGAGTTCAAAATGGTCAAGTAACAGATTGCTGGGATACACCAGCACCAGAAGGTCAATCCGGTTGGAGTGCAGCCGTAGAGATTACTCCTGACCTCACACCTAACCGTGAAATTCTCACAACACATTCATTTGATATTACCAAAAATCCAGTTGAGATTGTTTGGAGTAAGCGTGAGTTGTCGGTTGATGAGCGTAAAGGTTCTTTAATTGGTCAAGCTGAGTTTCAAGTAATGCGTTTAGAAAATGAATTACAGATGAAACGTAATATGCCAGAATTTGCTGATCAGATTTCTACTCTCGAAGCTGAAATTGAAGCTGCCAAGTCAACTAGAGATGCTCGTGTTATTCAAGTTAATGCAGCCGCTACACATGAGG
>Ga0181358_1000018_pt1 | contig 65559 bp, 67 predicted proteins | sample Fa13VDMM110SD_FD_130096 | JGI IMG/M metagenome (GOLD analysis project Ga0181358, IMG submission 130096) | Freshwater viral communities from Lake Michigan, USA - Fa13.VD.MM110.S.D | ecosystem: Environmental > Aquatic > Freshwater > Lake | place: USA: Michigan | collected 2013-09-24 | reverse complement strand
GACTGTTATACAAACTAGATTTGATGTTATGTCTAATTCTTTTAGTACTAACCCCAAAACTATCATGAACCTGCTACATAATCCACCTCAAACAACAGATAGAATTAAATTCATCAGAAATGAACCCTTCTTTGGCATAGATAATACATATACTTCATCTGTAAGTGATCTATACAGTTTTCTCAAATTTTTCTACTATAATCTAGACGAAATTTTTAAAAAACATGATACGAAACATCAAGAATACTTATCATTTTTTGAACGAAACAATTTTTAATAGACTGACAGTATAAAAAAAGACATAACCAAGCATTTGCCAATATGTGGTCATGGTGCTATAATACCAAGTAGGTGGCTTTTGATATTTTTGAACGAGTCCATACAAAGGGTTGAAAATTTTTATGAATGAGTCTATTTATATTATCTTCATGTTGTCTTTAGTTTTTGGTACTATACATGGACTTTGTGGGGGTAATCCTAATGTACAGTCTTCTAAGAATCTCTTTTCTTTTATCTTTGGGGAATAAATGAACAGGCTTAAAAATCAGAGAGTATATCTTGCAGGTGCTATGGATAGAGTTCCAGATAGAGGAACTACATGGAGAGATAATATAACTCCGTTCTTAGAAGAAATGGGATCTATTGTTTTTAATCCAATATCTAAACCATCTTCAACCGGATTAGAAGATAAAGATGCTCATGCTATCAAACGAAAATTAAGACAAAAAGAAAACTATGATGAGCTATCTGAAATGATGAAAGTAATTCGTAGAGTAGATTTGAGATTAGTAGACATTAGTGATTTTTTGATTGTTAATCTAGATCTAGATATTCATCCATGTGGAACTTATGAAGAAATTTTCTGGGCTAATCGTCAAAAAAAGCCTATAATAGTTCATATGGAACAAGGAAAAATCAACGCCCCAGACTGGCTATTTGGTACAATACCACACCAAACAATTTTTTCGTCTTGGGACGATATCAAAGAATACTTATCTCATATTAATCTTTCAGAAAATATAGATACGTATAAAAGATGGTATTTTTTTTCAGTGTGAGGTAATTATGACTAATATAGCTAAATTTATTGATTTTATGTCGTCTATAGATACATTATATCTAACAGATAACACTATCCTACAAGCTTGTTTACTTAAGGCTGGACTTAACGACGAACATCTTGAGGAACAGCCAATAGAGCTGAGTCAGTATTTTGGAACGGGATATGGTCTAAGAATTTGGCAGTATCCAAATCAATTCGTACCCTATTTACTGCTACTAAATAATTACAAAGATAAAATTAATTCATATCTAGAAATAGGATCTCGTTATGGCGGAACATTTATTTTTACTAACGAATACTTAAAAGCCATTAAAAATGAACCCATTAAAAGCACAGCCTGCGATATAATTCCTATACCAACAAATATATCTCAATACAATGAATTAAATATCAACTCTTCTTATTTAGAGATTAGCTCACAATCTGATGAATTCAAAAACTTCATTAGTAATAAGCATTTTTCATTAATATTAATAGATGGCGATCATTTATATGATGGTGTTAAAAAAGACTCGGAAGCATGTATTGATAGTGGAGACATAATAGTGTTTCATGATATAGTAAGTTCTGTTTGTCCCGGAACTACATCATATTGGGAAGAATTTAAGAGTTCATATAGAGATAGGTTTAATTTTTATGAATTTGTTGATCAATATCCTAGTGTTGGTTCTCAATATTTAGGAATAGGTTGTGCAGTTAAAAAAGAGTTTGATCAAATACAATAAAAGACTCATGCCAAAATACTATGTTAAGTCTGGTCAAATCAAATTTATTATAGATTCGCAAGACCATATAACTGCCATATTAGCAGCACTAAAGCACTATAAGGGTAGAGGAATAATGACAGGACTTAAGATTTGTATTTCTGAAAATGGTTTTGATGATTTTCATCAATGGACATGCTATGATACGGACGAATATATAAGGAAAGTATAATGCAAAAAATTATCAATGAGATTAAATTAGATTTCGATGATGTGCTTATAAGACCTAAAAGATCTACGCTATCTAGTAGGTCTGAGGTTTGTTTGGTCAGGGACTTTCATTTTAAACATTCTCTAAGGAAGTTCTCTGCTATTCCTGTTATAGTAGCAAACATGGATACTACTGGAACTTTTAGTATGGCAAATGTAGTCTGTGAAAATCAAGCTATGGTAGCTTTACATAAGCATTATAAGCCAGATCAACTAATAGAATATTATTGTAGTAGCACTAACGACCACAAAGAATTAACGTTCTATTCAACAGGAACTTCGTCTTCAGATATTGAAAAACTTACGTATGTTTTCAACGCTATAAAAAATAGAGGATCCTCATTACCAAATATCTGTGTTGATGTTGCTAATGGATATAGTGAAAAATTTGTAAAAACAGTAGCACACATTCGTAAACTATATGAAGAAATTGTTATTATGGCAGGAAATGTTGTTACTCCAGAAATGGTAGAAGAACTCATCTTGCATGGTAGGGTTGATATTGTAAAGGTTGGTATAGGTCCGGGGTCTGTTTGTACTACGAGATTAAAAACTGGCGTAGGATACGCACAAGTATCAGCTTGCTTGGAGTGTTCTGACGCTGCTCATGGTCTTGGAGGACATATTTGTGGTGATGGTGGATGTAAGCATGTTGGAGATATATGTAAAGTATTTGGTAGTAATGCTGATTTCGTTATGTGCGGAAACTTCTTTGCTGGATGCGAAGAATGTGAAGGAGAATGGGAATATGAGTATAAGGCTGGAGTGGGTGTAGGTTCAGCAGAACCATTTTGGCAATCTTTTTATCCGGGATATGAAACAGAAAAAAGAAAAACTAAACTTAAGTTTTATGGAATGAGCAGTAAAGAAGCTATGGAGAAACATAGCAACGGAGTTGCAAACTATAGAACAAGTGAGGGTAGATGCGTTACTGTTACATACAAAGGACCAGTGCAAGATGTTCTATTAGATATTTTTGGAGGATTAAGAAGCGCCTGTACTTATATTGGAGCGTCAAGAATGAAGGACTTTGGTAAAAAGACCACATTCATAATGGTCAACAATACTCATACAAAAACATATGACAAATGAACTTAAATTTTTCTTCACCTATAAATCATACTGGATATGGTATATCCTCTTTCTCTATTCTAAAAGAATTAGCTAAAAAGTATAATATAGCATATTTCCCTAAAGGAAATCCATCTGTTGATACCCAGGAAGAATATGATCTTGTAAATCTACTGCTGTCAAGGCAAAATGATTTTGATATAGACGCACCATTTGTAAAAATTTGGCATCAGTTTGATTTAGCAGATAGGGTGGGTCGTGGAAAATATTATGCTTATCCATTTTTTGAGTTAGATACATTTAATTCTAGAGAAAAAAAACATTTATCAGTACCAGATGAAATTTTTGTATCTAGTAAGTGGGCTAAGAATGTCATTATCAATAATGGAATTAATAGTCCAGTATCGGTGGTTCCCCTTGGCGTTAATAGAGATGTTTTTCATGAGAATATTCCAAGTCTTAGAAATGATGGTAAGTATGTGTTTTTGACTATTGGAAAATGGGAAGTAAGGAAAAGTCACGATATTCTTCCAGAACTATTTAAAAAAGCTTTCGGTGACTCAAAAGACGTAGAGCTTTGGATACTGGCGGCAGAACACACAAACTCATATTCATCAGCAGAACAAATTTCAGAATGGAAAAAATTATATGAGGCAGATAATATAAGAGTCATGCCGGGCGTAAAAGACCAAAAGGATGTTGCCAATGTGATAGCTCATAGTGATTGCGGATTATATGTAAGCAAAGCTGAGGGTTGGAATTTAGAGCTATTAGAGACTATGAGTATGAATAAGCCAGTAATAGCCACGGACTATTCGGCCCATACTGAATTTTGCAATAAGAGTAATTCTTATCTTGTTGATATAGATGAAACAGAAAAAGCTTTTGATGGTAAGGCATTTACTGGCCAAGGAAACTGGGCAAAAATTGGACAAAAACAAAAAGATCAGACTATAGATTATATGAAGCATCTCTATAGTAATAGTATAAAAAATAATCCAGAAGGAGTTATTACGGCTAAAAAACTATCATGGGATAACTCGGCCAACATAATTTCTAGGTGTATATCTTAAATAAGGAGACTATTATGATAATGCCAAAACCAGAAGAAAATGAAGATAAAACAAAGTTTGTTTCTAGATGCATGAGTGATTCTACGATGAAAGAGGAACATCCCAATACAAAACAACGATCAGCCATCTGTATGGGAGAGGCTAATAAAAAATATAAAGCTTCTTTGATAGAAGAAGTACATGACAACATATTGATTTCACAAGCTGATTATGATGATAATTGGGACGAATGGACCCATATTTATGATCCGGGGGATATATTAGATGAGTTTGGTCAAGTAATTGCTGATGAAAAAGGTAAAAAAGTAACTTTAAATAAGCCTTTTAGAACTCCAAGTGGGCCAAAAAAATTCTCTGTATATGTCAAAAATGACAAAGGTAATGTTGTCAAAGTCAATTTTGGTGATCCTAATATGGAAATTAAAAGAGACGATCCAGAAAGACGTAAATCGTATAGAGCCAGACATAACTGTGAAAGTCCTGGACCAAAGTGGAAAGCTAACTACTGGTCTTGTAAAATGTGGTCAAAAACTAATGTCTCAGATTTAACTTAAGGAATTATTATGTCACAAGACTATCGTACTATCTCAGAACTGCTTTCGTCAGAATACTCAAATACAACACCAGAAGAGAAGGAAATAAGTTTGACAGAAAACACTTTGGATAAAACGGAGACAGAGACCAATAGCGTAGTAGAACTACTAAAGAAGTCTCTGAATATCCATTGGCAACAAACCACATCACTCTCCGCACAAGCTGTGCATCTTGAAAGATGGGGCTATACAAAGTTAGCGGCATTAATTAAAGCAGATGCTCTTCAAGAACACGAACATTCTATAGTCAATTTAATTAGACTAGAATTTTTTGATGCAGAGTACCAGCCGCTAGTGGTACAGCCTCTAATCTGGAAGAGACACGACATGTTATCTATGATTCAGTATAATCTGAATTCAGTTCAAGAAGCTGCTAAAGTAGAGAGAGAAACCATACTTGCTGCTAGAGCAGTCGGTGACGAGATGACAGCAAATATTATGATTCCTCTACTTCAAGGTAGTGAAGATGGCATTACGCTATACACTGGTTTCCTTAAGCTTATTGAGGAAATGGGTCTAGATAATTTCCTTAGTATACAAGCTTAATAATATGTCAATAGCTAATAACTATAAAAAGATATTGTCAGACTTACATCACAGCTTAATGTCTGTAGATATAGATACAATCACCTACTCTAATTTTATTTCGGAAACTCCTGTTCCTGATATCATAGAATTAGACTGGAGAAATATCTTAGTTACTCCGCCCAAAAATAGTAGTAAAACAACCTTTGGTGAGATCCAATTTATATTTGACTCTATAAAAAGACAAAGAACAGACGTATGGACAAAGAAACTACTAAGAATAGACTCGGATCCGGCAATAGAAATCTTTGATTTGTTAGATAGCAGAAAATTAAATTTTCCTTATGAATATCTCAAAATGTTCTATGAGATTACGAAACCAGTACTTCTTAATATTAAGCAGTTCTATAATCGTCCTAGGCCTGAAACAATAGCAAATATTTATGGTATCGAATTACCAGTCATAGAAACAGAAACCCACCATACTCCATCATATCCATCGGGACATACTTTTTATACGAGCCTAGCGGCTAATATCGGAAAAAGTATCTATCCGAGCTTATCTTTTGAATTTGATAGCATTGTAAAAAATACCGAAACAGCTAGAGTATTGCAGGGGGTGCACTACCCATCTGATAATTTAGCCTCTATTGACTTAAGTAGAATCCTATTTAATAATTTACATCCTTTATTACAGAAAGAATCACAATGGACAGATTTCATGAGATCTTAAAAGAGATTGACACAAACGTTTCAGATAAACTGCAAGCAGAATACAATGAGTATAAAGAAGACTTTTATGAAATGAGTGTTGGGTCATTAAGGGCCATAGCAACTCATGCAACTAATATCCTCAACTCCTTAGAATCTCTCTCTGTAAAAGAAAACTTGACAGCTAGTTGGCTACAGGGTAAGATAGCAGTCACAGAGGACTATATGAGAACCATTCACGATTTCGTCATGTTCACAAAGGAAACTGACGATACAACAGTGTCTGGATCAAGACCTGGACTATGGGACAATATTCGCAAGAAAAAAGAAAGAGAAGGCAAAAAGTATAAGCCCGCAAAACGTGGGGATGAAGATAGACCAGATCCTGAGGCATGGAAAAAGCTGACTAAGGATACTAAGAAGTAATTTGTTATCTAATAATTTTTAAGGAAACCCTAAGGAACTAAAATGGAAAAAAGTTTTGATTCATTGTCTACCTATATATCGCTAGCTAAAAAAACCATCTCTAAATTTGGACCAAAGTTTTACAATGGTCTTTCAACAGAGATGTTAAAAAACGAAGAGGCTATCTCTGATGTAGCTACTGCTTTAATGTATGCTGATTGGAGATTTGATGCTGATAGGCCAGGAAAGTCTGGACAAAAAAAGACACTCTATTCTTATAGAAATCAATGTGCTATTTGGGCAATTAAAACATATGTGACTAATAAGTATAAGAGCAAGAAGCATCTTAGTCTTGATCATGATAATGACAATGATCAGAAACTAGATAGTATGATCCCAGACACAAAACAACAATCACCAGTTGATTGTCTTATTGATCAAGAATATCATGCTAATCTATCAGTCGATATAGAAACACTCTTTAGTAGTAGTGCTCTTTCGTCTAAGCAAAAAGAACAGATAGAAATGTATTACTTTCAAGATAAAACTCTATCTGAAATAGGAAAAGAATTTGGTGTGTCTAGAGAAGCTGTTAGACAAAATATTAAGCGTGGATTAGATATTATCAAAAATTTTGACATTTGCAGAGTTTAATAAATGTTTAAACATATAATAGATTGGATTTCTTCCTTCGTAAAGAAGGAGGAATTACCAATCGTTGAAAAACAACCAGCAACTAAAGTAGAAAATAATGAAACATATATTGGAGCAATATCTTTTAAAGTAACATCTAATTTAGATATCGATGTTATGTGTGCTTTACCAGATATTAAAGATGCTACTACTGATCAAATATCCGTATTGGCCGAAAAATATGCTGATTTTTTATTGGCTATCAATGAGGGACATTTAAAGGATGATATCATCAATATTATACAGAAAAATGTGGATAATAGTGGTGAGGCAAAAGACACCTTATTTCTAGAAAATATGCTATTCTATTGGGCATTATCTCATGTGGAACAAGAAAAAAAGAAAAGAAATAAAGAGAAAAAAGACCAACCTGTAATTAGGCCAATTTCTGTTTTTAATCCTGCTTGAAATTGAAACTATTCTACAACCCATTACTATAGTGTAGGGTGTATTTTCTTGTATATTTCAGCCTTTTTTAAGGATTATGGTAAAAAAATGAATGGAAAAGAAAATCTAATTATTTGGCAAAAATGGGCAGACCCATTTGGTGACGACGATCCTTTAGATCAGTTGGTGGATGGTCTCGATTCTGAGCTATGTGATGATGAGTATTCTAATTTTATCGATACTGACCAGAACGAAACAGAGGAACCAGAGAGAAAAAAAGAGATTATAAAAAATCGCAAGAATATTAAAGTTATGGCAACGCCTATGGGAATTATTCCAGTAACAGAAAATACCGCTAGTGGTAGAATTTTTAATTTTTGGACTGGTCATACAAACTTTAATATCACCAGAAGAATAGTAAACATTATAGAAGAAACCGATGGGGTGGAAACATTAGATATTTTTACTAGATACCGATTTAGGATATCTGTTGGAAAAGCATTTGATGATTCAAATGTAATGAGATGTATTAATGAAAATGTATATTCCTATCTAGAATGAATAATAAAATGAATAAAGAACCAGATATCTTATTAATACATAGTCATGGCATAGATATACAAAATAGAGAGATATATTTACATTCCTATATGTCCGACTCAGATGAAGAAGGTGGTGTTGATTATAGATCTGCTGTTACGTTTGAAAAAAATCTAAGATATTTAAATCTCCTATCACTAGAACCTATTTTGGTTCATATGCATCTACCAGGAGGAGATTGGCAAGATTGTTTAGGTATGTATGATGCTATAAAATCATCAAAAGCTAAAGTGATCATACTTGCGTATGCAAAAGCAGAGTCATCTAGTAGTGTTTTATTACAAGCTGCAGACTTAAGAATATTAATGCCAAATACGAATGTGCTAATACATTATGGTTCATTTAGTGTTGATGCAGAACACAGTAAAGCAGCGGCGGCAGGAATACAATGGAATGAAAGAGAATGCGATAAGATGATTGATGTATTCACTGATAGGTGTATGAATAGTAGTATATGTAAAGAAAAAAATTGGAAAAAGATGATGGCAAAAAAACATATCATTTCTCAATTGGCTAATAAATGCGATTGGATTTTAACATCAGAAGAAGCTTTATATTATGGGTTTGCTGATGGAGTACTTGGTAGCAAGAAATATCCCAACATAGACTATCTAAAAACTTGCATCAAAAGAAAAAATTAATGTACATAGAATATGCTTGTTATGACTATTCATTATCTGATGAAGAAATAAAAAATAACGTGGCCCTAGCTGTTAAGCTGGGAGTTAAAAATATTGGTTTACACTATATAAATATATCCTTGATCAAAAATTTGATAGAAGAACACGATCTAAAAATATCTTCTCCTATTGATTATCCTTATGGTCTATTAGATTCTAAAAATAGACTATCGGCTATCTCAGCAGCAATTAAAGCTGGGGCAAAAACAATAGATGTTGTGGCCCCTGCTAAGTTTATTACGAATAGGAAATACGATAAACTAAGAGACGATATTAAGAATAGTATAACTTTATGTCAACAAGAAAATATTAGTCTTAGGTATATATTGGAATATAGAGTATTCAATCATGAAACATTAGCCAAGACGTGCCAAATTTTTAAAAGTCTTGGTATTGAATATGTTATGCCTTCAACTGGACATATGCTAGATGATATTAATGACAATATTATTGCATGTAAATATTTATCAAGCAAATCCCAGATACAAGCTATCTGCAATGGTAATATTTGGACAGAAAAACAATCTGAATCTTTAAAGTTGTCAAATATTTATGGTATTAGGTTACACCACACGCCGTCTATTGCTCTCTTTTTGAAAAATAATAGTCTTTAACAGAGTTTTGGGGTATATCTATTAGAACTATCACCACTTTCAATAATGGAGATTAAAATGGCCGAAATGCAACAAAATAGCAGTGCTGTCACAGGTACATCAACAAAAAATAATGGCGGTTCAATTATCGCTGGTGGTACAAATCCAAGTAGAAATCTTGTTAAGAAAAATCCAAAAGGTTATAATGTTGGAGTATTTGCTTCTGTTGTTGTTCAAAGTGATCTAGTAGGTAACGCAAAAGCTGTTAGTGCCGGAACATTTTCTCATAATCATGTTAAACCATTAAGCGCTAGGGTCACAACAGAACTAGCTGGTGTTAATAATAATAGTCTATTAAGAGCAGATAATAAGGTTACTAGAAGTATCCACAAGATTGAATCAGTAGTTACCAATAAAACAGCCACCGCTTTTAGGGCTGGATTTAACTTGTTCACTGGTCAGTATTCTGGTGCTGTAACAACAACAACAGATAGTCTTGGATCAGACGTAGCAGCTAATCCTACAACATCTAGTCCAGGAAGATTAGTTTATATGATTGGTCGTAAAGTTCCAACACTAGCTTCATATAAAGCAAAGACTAACTAATAATATTATTGTTCGATATAAAGCGACATAAATAAGCCAATGATGCGTAAAGTGTCGTTGGCTTGTTTACTTTAAAGAAAGATAAACTTATGTCAGAAACTATTATTCACTTCTGGGAAAATATAGCAACAACCAGCATTGGTATAATCGTTACTATGGTTGGTTTTTGGGTTGCTATAGGAAGAAATATGGCTACAAAATCAGAAGTATTAGTAATGATTGAAACGCAATCTCCGTATATTCATGATAAACAATTTATTATGGAAAGATTAGCCTCCAACAAAGAAAGCCAAGCAGCTTTTGCTCTTGCTCTTCAAAGAAATACAGAAGTTATGACAGAACTAAAAATTCAAATAGCTATGCTTGGTAAAACATTGGAAGCGCTAGAAGATAGGATAGAAAGACCATAGGTGTATACTTAGTTATTAGACATATATTCAATCAAATTTTAAATTGGAGAAATTAAAATGCCAAGACCATTCACAGACATAACTACATCCATTAGCTCTAACCCAATTAAAAATGGTACAGTGATAGCTTCCGCTACATTCAAAGGCAGATATTCCTTAAATAATAATCATGTTAAAAATACTCCAGTAATCTCAGACATAGCTGCTAAATATGGTTATAGATTCTATAATGGTATTTTTGTCAAAACATTATCCTAATTTTGCATTATTCACAAACCATAAAGGGTATTAATCATGGTTAAACCCGGCTACAGAACTAGTGAATTTTGGTTCACGATGGTTAGCTTTGTTTTTAGTGGACTATATTTATTGGGAATTATTGGAGAAAATGCTCAAAAAGAAGATTTGATTCAAGAAACTAGCAGGGGTCTAGAAGCTACTATTCTTATTATTGGACAATTAACAATATTGTTCAAGTATGTTAAGGGTCGCACAGATCTCAAGAAAACTTGGTGGAGTACTGCAACTCCGGAAGAAAGAAAAATAGCTAATAGAACTAATAGCAAAAACAAAAAGAAAAAAACAACAACAAAAAAGAAACCGTCTATTGAAATAACAGATCAGGGATTGACCTAATTTCTTTTTTTGGTGTATTTCATTTTAACAATAGGAGTTTTTATGGATAGTGTAATCTTGAGTATTGAGCTTTCTTCTAGATTAGAAGATCTTGTTAATAAAGTCAAAAATTCATTAATAAAGAATAAATCAGTAGCTGTAAATCAAGCCTGGGGAATCCTACAGCTTGCAGTAGCAGACACTATACAAGTTATAGAAGATAGTAATCCTTCTCTTAAGGGATCAAATAAAAAAGAACTTGCTTTGAATATGATAAGCAATTTTTATGATAAAGTTTTCTTAGTAGTGAACATCCCGTATCTCCCATCTGCTTTACAGCCTATTATACAAAAGTACATCAAAGCTCTTTTGATGTTATTGGTAAGTTCAACAATAGATTCTATGGTTGAAATTTTCAGACAAACCGGTGTGTTTGTGGATCCCAATACTGTTGATCCAAGTGTAGATAATGTACCAAAAGTTTCAGATAAATAAAACGAGGAATATAAAATGAATTTTACAGAGAGCTTCCAAGAGTTTAGTAGCAAATTGAGCACAACGGATTTGGCTCTTTACGCCGGTGTAGGTTTAGTTCTATGGATTTTGTTTAAGGACAAGCTAAGTCCAGTACAAAAACTCCTCGCGGGGTTAGTGGATAAGTTTAAGGGTACTGGTGGCTCCGCGTTACCAGTAGTTACAGTGCCGTCAGTATCTCCAGTGGTTGTTCCAAAGAGAACTGATGCTGAAGATACTTTTTTTAAGCTAGTAGTTTCTTGGAAACAAACTCGTGATCTAGCTGTTCAGAGCGGTTGTTCTGAGGCAGTTAAGGTTGCCGATCAAATGTTTCCGTTTTTAAGTCCCAACGTATGCAAAAAAAATGAGGATAAGGTATCATGAGCCAAAAAAATGTACTGCTAGGATTAGCTGCTTTATTAATTGTTATTGGTTTACTTAAGCCAGAATTTTCTAATATACTTAGTCCCAGACCATCTGTAGTAGATGTTCTTGAATTACCAGCACCAACAGATGAAGCTGTCAAAAAAGAAGCTGATGACGTTGTTGTATTAGTAAAAGAGTCTGGAGCAAAGGGTGATGCTAAAAGATTGAGAGATTTGTATCTTGATTTAGCAAAGCTTGTTGAGCTTGACGGAGAAGATGAGGTAATTAAGAGCACAGAAGAAATTCGTCAAGCAAATAGTTTAGCTGGGGTTATGCTTAGATTAGACATCAAAGGAAAGTATCCTAACTTAGCTAAAGAATCTAAAGAAGTTGTAGTAGCAGCTATCGGTGATGATCAAATTCTTTTATCAAAAGAGCTAAGAACTAAGGCTGTAGAGGGTCTTAACGCTTTAGCCTGGGCTTTTAACATGGGGTCAAAATAATGGCTAGACTTTCTCCTAAAGAACTATACGATAACTATCGCAAAGGATTCAGCGGTTGTGTATGGGAACAGCATGTTTATGACTATTTGATGGAGACTTCTAAATATCCATTGTTTGGCGATGCTAGTAAAAAAATTAGTGGTAGTGGTAAGGGCAAACTTTCAACACCATACAAGAGTGTGTTAAAGTTTGATAAAAATCCTTATAATGAAAGACAAACTACTGGAGATTGTGTTAGTCATGGAACACGAAATGCTTGTGACGTAACACGAGCCGTAGAAATAGATATACACAATGAGAGAGAGGATTGGATAGCAAAAGGTGCAACAGAAGCTATCTATGGATATAGAGGATTTAGTGGACAAGGTATGAGTTGCGCCAGAGCAGCTGAATTTGTTAGCAAAGTTGGTGGTCTTGTAGTGAGGAAGAATTATGGCTTTGTAGATTTTAGCAAATACAATGGTAATTTAGGGGCAGGCTGGGGCGGTAGAGGTCTCCCCGATAAAGTATTAGACCTCTCTAATGATCACCAGATCAAGACTGCTTCATTAATACGAACAGTAGAAGAAGCTCGTGACGCTCTAGCTAATGGTTATGGATTAGCCGTATGTTCTAATTATGGATTTAGTAATACAAGAGATAAAAAGGGTTTTGCTAGAACATCTGGGAACTGGGCTCATTGTATGGCTTGGATAGCATGTGATGATACCGGTAGCGAACCAGCATTTTTAGTCCAAAATAGCTGGGGTAAATGGAATGACGGTGGACACCCAGAGTGGGGTCCAATTCCAGATGGGTCGTTTTTAATCCATGCTGATGTTGCAGCAGGTATGTTATCTGCTAATGGATCTTATGCTTTTAGTGGATTTGACGGATTTCCTCTACAAAAACTTCCAAGCTATGGATTTGAAGACTATCTATAAAATAATTTAGCTAAAATAATTGAAAATAGAAATTGGTGTATTAATACATATACTTTCTTTCTACAGAGATTATTTCTATGAGACTAATAGATAGAATAGCTCTTAACAGAGCAATACAAATGCTTTTAGATTTTATCTTAGCTATTATTAAGATGTTTGATAAAAGCACTCCAGAAGATAAGCCAGATGGTCCCGTTAAACCAAAACCATCGCCTAAACGCAGACCTTTAAAAGATCTGATAGATAATGTTGTCCCATGGAGAGAACAAAAATGAATAAATTGTTTGTTGGTTTATTTTGCGTTGGACTATTGTTTAGTCAGTCATCCTACTATGGCTCTACAACAGCCCCAGTAACTCTTGCTGGAGGCATTATTAAAGCAAAGCATGTGCAGGAAGTAACACAAAAATATAAAAGAAAAGACTGTCCAATTTGCAAGGGTAAAGGTTGGTATATGAGTGGTGATGGTATTCTTAAAATTGATTGTACATATTGTGAAGCAGATAAAGGCTCTATTTCTGTAGGCCCAATAAAATCAATCTCCCCATCAGTCCCACCAGCTAAGACACACTCTTCTCCAATAAATTGTCCTGATGGAAACTGCCCAATTCCTAAAACATCAAGGAGATAAATACTATGGCTGATAATGAAAAACTCAAAGCTATAGCTATTAAAATTTTAGAAAAATCTAATGTACCAAAAGACGAGGTATATGGATTTGCTATTGTTACTATTTTAATGATTATCAGCATAGTCTTAACTTGTGTAAGAATACTACAAGAATGTAATAAAAATAAACTAACTGCTCAATCTACAGCAGAAGATAAATACGCAATGTACAGCGAACAACTACATACCTTTAGTGAGCGTAGGGGTTGGTTTACTAAGATGAGAATTAAGAAAATCTTAAGAAGAGAAATGAAAAAAGAAGATTATGAAAAGTATTCTTTAGCGATATTGAATGCTTTATTAGAAACAGGAGAAGTTCTCACGGAGGAGGAAGTGGTAACCTTAGTGGAGGCAGCAAATGTTTAATATAATGATTTGGTGTGTTTATGGTCTTTTTGTCGGTTCAATTGCTAAAAGTATCGTTCCAGGAGAAGAAAATTTCGGTTTCTGGAAAACTATAGCTTTAGGGGTTGCAGGATCGTACTGCGGCGGTATAATAACTTATCTGCTTGGTATGACTCCACTACAACCTACGGGGATAGTTATGGGAGTTGCAGGAGCAATTGCTTCCTTAGTATTTTACAAAAAGCTATTAGAAAAATAATCGACGCTTAATAATGAGACCAATCTGGACGGACTATTTCTTGGGATTAGCTAAAGTTGTTTCCCAAAGGAGCCATGACATACATACTCAGCATGGTTGTGTTATCACAGATCAAAATAATAGGATACTAGGAGTAGGATATAATGGGTATCCAAGAGGCTTAGATGATACTAAGCTTCCAAAGAATCGTCCAGATAAATATCCTTGGATGGTTCACTCTGAAAGAAACGCACTATCTAATTGTGTTGTTAGACCAGATAATGGCATAGCCTATGTTACTGGTCAATGCTGTAATGATTGTATTATGGCTTTATGGCAGGAAGGTGTTCAAACAGTTTATATGACCGATGATCATGGGACACACTTATTTGATGACAATGCTAAAAAAATATTTGATACTTTTGTAGAGATGAGCGGAATAAAAATTATGAAAGTAACACCAGACCTATCTTGGCTAAAGAGCCTGTGCGGTGTAATATGAATGTACAAAGTTTATTTTTTTATCTATCAGTATTTTATTTATCATATCTGGAATACATCGGTGATCCTAATGTTAATAAATTATTCCACATCACCGTCATTCTCGGCCTCATTGCATTACTAAATAGGAGATAATATGTCTGCACTTCAAGAACTACAAAATTATACATTCGTCAGCAAATATGCTCGTTGGTTAGAGGACAAGAATCGCAGAGAAACTTGGAAAGAGGCTGTTGATAGAGTACGTGAAATGATGCATACTCAATATGATTCTTTCGGAATAGCAGAAGATATCGACTGGGCATATGATATTATGTATAAGAAGAAAGTTCTTGGTAGTCAAAGAGCATTACAATTCGGTGGCGAACCTATCTTAAAGCGTCATGCTAAAATCTATAATTGCACAGCAAGCTACTGTGATCGTCTAAGATTTTTTCAGGAATGTTTTTGGTTATTATTGTGTGGGTCTGGCACTGGATTCAGTGTTCAGAAGCACCATGTCGCAAAGCTACCCTCATTGGAACATTCAGTAGAAGAAGATCAGGCCACAAAATACTTAATAGAGGACAGCATTGAAGGATGGGCAAATGCCTTGGGTGTTTTGCTAAGTTCTTATTTTAGCAAACCAGTTGAAGAGTTCAAACAGTATAAAAATACTCATATTGTATTTGACTATTCCAATATTAGACCAAAAGGATCATCACTAGCATCTGGTGTTGGCAAGGCTCCCGGATATGAACCATTAGCTAATGGTCTCGAAAAGATCAGAGCACTATTAGATAGATGTATTAGTAGTGGACAAAAAAAACTAAGACCAATTGATGCTTATGATATTGTTATGCATAGTAGTGATGCTGTTTTATCTGGTGGAGTTAGAAGAAGTGCATCTCTAGCACTATTTAGTCATGATGACGATGAGATGGCCAAAGCCAAGACAGGTAACTGGTATGTGGAAAATCCACAAAGAGCACGAAGCAATAACTCTGCATTACTTCTAAAAGGTGAAACTACCTTTGAAGAATTTTCTGGTTTGATGCAATCGGTTAAGGAGTTCGGTGAGCCGGGCTTCATTTGGAGCGAATCAACAGAAATGATTTTTAATCCTTGTGTTGAAATTGGCATGTGGCCTATAGATGAGAGTAGCGGTAAGAGCGGATGGCAAGGCTGCAATCTATCCACAATTAATTGCTCTAGTGTTGACGATGAAGAAGATTTCTATGAAAGATGCAAGGCAGCAGCTATCATAGGAACATTACAAGCTGGCTTTACCAAGTTAGAGTATCTTGGACCAACTAGCGAAAAGATCTTTGAAAGAGAAGCTTTGCTTGGAGTCTCATTAACTGGAACCATGGAAAAGCATGATCTTGTTCTTACAGAAAAGACATTAACTAAGGGAGCTAAGATTGCTGTTGAAACCAATAAGCAAATTGCTAAAAAAATCAATATAAACCAAGCAGCAAGAGTAACGTGCTTGAAGCCAGAGGGAACATCGTCAAGTATGTTGGGTACTAGTTCTGGTATCCACCCACACCATGCTAAACGATACATACGCCATGTTCAGGCCAATATTTTAGAAGCACCATATCAACACTTCAAGAAAGTAAACCCGCAAGCCTGCGAAAAATCATCGTGGTCTGCAAACAATACTGATGAAGTAGTTAAGTTTCCAATAGAAGTACCAGATGGTGCTAAGTTAAGAAATCAATTACCAGCAGTAGAAATGCTCTCTGTTGTAAAAGAGACCCAAAAGAACTGGGTTCACTCTGGCAAAAATAGATCATTATGTACACAGGAATATTTGAGTCATAATGTTAGTAATACTGTCACAGTTAAACCAGACGAATGGGAATCTGTAACCAAATACATTTATGACAATAGGAAGTATTTTGCAGGAATATCTTTAATTCCACAAAGTGGAGATAAGGATTATCCTCAAGCTCCATTTACTACAGTATATACAAGCAGGGAAATTGTTAAAGAGTACGGAGATGCTGCTTTATGGTGCTCTGGATTAATAGAGCTTGCTCTCAACTCTTTTAATAATAACTTGTGGGCTGCTTGTGACTATGTTGGTTTAAATCAAGCTAAAGATAGTGATGATGAGAGTAAAATTATGTTTGCTGCTAAGATGAAAAATTTTGCCAGCAAATACTTTGATGGAGATATTAGAAGATTAACGTATTGTATGAAGGATGTTTACAACTGGAAGATATACTGCGATCTATATAGTAGCTTTGGTAAGGTAGACTATACTCAACTATTAGAAACTGAAGATAACACTGCCGGTATCGAAGAAATCAGTTGTGCTGGGGGAGCCTGCTTAATATAATGCCAGTATATTTTAAAAAGTTAGATCCCAAAGCTAGTCTACCATCTAGAAATAATGTATCAGATGCTGGGGCTGATTTGAGATCAATAGAACATATTACTATCCCTCCACTATCTCGTGCTCTTATCAGTACAGGATTGGCTTTAGAGATTCCTTATGGGTTTTATGGAAGAATAGCGCCTAGATCAGGACTTGCTGTTAAATATGGTATTGATGTATTAGCTGGAGTTATAGACAGTTCTTATCGTGGTCCTCTCGGTGTTGTTCTATATAATACAGACAAAGATAAAGAGTTTATTGTCAATGTTGGAGATAGGATTGCACAAATTATATTTGAAGAACATTGGAATTTTAAAATGGAAGAGGTACCAGAACTTTCGGATACTAGTAGATCAAATAATGGGTTCGGTTCTAGTGGGATAAAATAAGACAACTCTTATTAACGGTGTATTATACTTATGATTGGAAGGTCCTATCCTCTGTAGTTAAAAGGGCATAATTTGAGAAAAAAAAATAGCTCTAAGAAAAGACCCAGGGTTATCGATGCTACAAATGAGATCCAAATTCCCTCCGCTTATAGAAATAGGCTTAAACCAAGAACAGAAAATCAAAAAGAATATATTAGAACAGTAGCAGAAAACACTATAACCTTTTGTCAAGGTGTTGCTGGTAGTGGTAAGACTCATATTGCCATAGGTATGGCTTTAGAATACTTGCTTGATGAAAAAGTTAAAAAGATTATTATCACAAGACCAGTTGTAGAATCTGGAGAAAAGATAGGATACCTTCCCGGTACAGCGGAAGAAAAACTACACCCCTATCTTCTGCCATTACTAGACGAAGTAAACCACTTCATACCCTCTGCTCACTATACCACTTTAAAGACAAATAACAAGATTGAGATAGTACCATTAGGCTTGATGAGAGGACGTAATTTTCATAATGCTTTTATAGTTGCAGATGAATGCCAAAATGCTTCATATGATCAACTAAAAATGCTATTAACCAGAATAGGTAATAATAGCAAGATGGTATTAACAGGGGACGTTAGTCAATCTGATCTACATAGACATATGCAGGGCGGATTTTATGATATGTTATCAGCACTTTCTGATATGGAAGGCATAGGTATTTCTAAGCTTGAATTTGCAGATATAGTTAGGAATCCTATCATAGGAAAAATCATAGGTCGTTTAGACTCATACGAAAATGAAAACAGAAAATAGCAAATGCTTAGTACTAAATGGAGATTATTCTCCACTAGGTATTATAGACTGGAAGAGAGCTATAACTTGGTGCGTAAAGTATGAAAATAAAAGCAATCATGGTATAGAGATACTAGACTTTTATAAAGATGATTTTATTATTGGTGTTAATGATAAAAAGCATCCTATTCCAGCAGTAGTAAAAACGAATAGATATTTTCGTATAAATAACCAAAAAGTTACTTTTTCTCGTAAAAATTTATTTATCAGAGATAATTATACCTGTCAATATTGTGGAAATATAAAAGAGCTAAATAAGCTTACCTATGATCATGTTATTCCAAAATCATCTTGGAAGCATAAATCTGCAAGTCCTACGACATGGACAAACATAGTAACTGCTTGTGTAGAATGTAATAGGAGAAAAGGAAGTAAGACCCCAAAGCAAGCCAATATGCCATTACTAAACTTGCCAATAGTTCCACAAAAAAATATCCGCTACTTGCCCGTATCTCACCATCTATCTACTATAAGGACAGATATTCCTCAAGAATGGCATCTATATTTGCCAGAATCATATACAGGATAATTAAATGCGAGTTGATACCGAAGATTTTAGGATCAAACAAAATCAGGAACAGAATAAGTTCTATACCCTGTTAGGACATGAATCATTTTGCGATGATGGAGGATTTCCAAGATCGGAATCTGAAAATGAATACACATTTGCCAAAGCAGTAAAGAGTAAGGTAGCAAAAGCTTTTGGATCAAATAATCTGTCTTATAGATTTTATATTAAGACTGACCCAAATAAGAATATTATTAATCCAATAGAGACCTACTCTATAAAGACTAAAGAAAAATCTTCGTTTATAAATAAAACCTGTAAGATAGAATCAGTATTTTCTGAAGTAACAGAAAGCGCCTTCAATCACTATATTAACTTTTTAAAAACCAATAATACTAAATGGCTAAATAGCGCACAGAGGGAATTGAAGTAATAGTATGCCAGCATATACGTTTTATTGTGAAAAATGCAAATATAAGTTCGAAATTATATGTAGCATAAAAGACTATTCAGAAAAACAAAGATGTGAAAAGTGTTCTAATTCCAGAAATGTTATACGAGCATATACTGAAGATGTACTAACTATAAATTCTTCAGTCAAAAAATCTGACTCAGAACTCAAAACTATAGGCGATCTAGCAAACAGGAATAGAGATAAGTTAACAGATGATCAAAAATTAAATCTGTATCAAAAGCACAACGACTATAAAGAAGGTCCAGCGCCATCAGAACTACCAAAAGGAATGACCAGAATGAAGAAAACTCCAAAGACTAAATGGGTATAAAAATGGAAAATCAATATGGTTCTTTATTTGAAGGACAAAACAAAAAGATTAGCTGTAAGCATGAAATTATTTTCAATATTACTGCTAGCGTAATAAGTGAGAATGAAAGGGGTGAAGATGCTGGATATGAAGAAATTTGCACTAAGCATTACCACATCCCAGTAAAAGAAGATGCCGACTACAAAGAGTTTATGGGTTCCTTTTTTAGTTTCTTAGAAGGATGCCTAGCTAGTTCGGCACAAAAAGCATACGAAAAAGACACAGGAATAAAAAATGAATAACTTTATACATTCAGCTAAAAATGCATCATTAGATAATATTCAAAACGGAGATGAGTTTTATTGTATGAAAGGACAAGAAGATTTTCTTGACTCAAACAATAACCCAAGATGCAACAGCGAAAATGGTGACAACGTACTCGCTAAAAAAATTGTAAGAGATGGCGGGGCTGTAAAGTATACTATAAAGCTAGACAACAACGGAAAGATTTTCAATCCCATGTCTATATATGGAGAGACAAAAATTAGCTCATTTTTAGATAGAGTCTGTAGATCTCAAAATAAGTATAAAGAAGTAAACCTAAAAGCTTTCAATATGTATTTAAGTTTTTTGAAAACCAAAAATATTGCATGGTTAAATAATGCAGAAAGGGAGATGTAAATTATGGCTAGAATTAATAAAACACTAGGTTATGCTATTAGCTGGTTAAATAGTCAAAATAAATCACCAGTAGAAATCGCTGATGAATTAAAAATAACAGAAAAACAAGTATTAACAGTACTAGAAAAGGTTAGTACCAGTACGTCTGATAATAATTTGAAGACAGCAAAATCTTCGGTAAGTAAGTCTAAAAATTTAATGATAACTGAAACAGCTGGTAAAAAAAGCAATAACGTATCGATAATGACGGGTGCAGCATCAGCACTTAATGATTCGCTAAAAGACAATATGGCAAATATCCCAAGAACAAGAAATGATAGCTTTATCTTTAATCCAAAAAATGGAAAATAATAACCAGTATCTGTCCAAGTATTCCAATGGCAAAACAGTCTCAGCAGCACAGTATATTACTGAATTAATATGTGAAAATAAAGCAAGAAAAGATAGGCTTGATTTACATTATAGGTTTTGGGTTAGTAAGAAATGGGAAGCTTACTACAGAAACCAGATAGCTTCTGCCCATAAGCTTTTAAAAACATATGGTGCTAAAGCTATTATTAATGCTATCAGGGACAAGGAAGCAGAAAAAATTTACTCTTTGCGAGCACCACATTTGCCCGCTATTATACAAAAACATTCTGAACTCCTAGAGTCTCAAAACACAGACCTTACTATTGATATTGATCGAAAGAACGATAAATCATATAGAAAAGATCAGGTTAAGAAAAATGTTCTATCCAAACTTAAGGAAATAGATGATGGCACTTAAAGAAGATGTTAAGAAAAATTTTGGCGACAATGTGATGTTAACGGCAAATGCTGTTATTGATAAGTCATTAATTAATATTCCTATTAGTCCAGCACTGGATGTTGTTCTTAATGGAGGAATACCAGAAGGAAGTTTCGTAATTTTTACTGGTCAACCAAAATGCGGTAAAACTACAACCTCTTTAGACTTTTGTGCAACAGCACAGAAGAAAGAATACGCTCATGGATCATTTAAGGATGGTAGAGAAGTTTATTATCTCAATATAGAAGGTCGTTTAAAGAAAAGAGATCTAGAAGGTATACCGGGATTAAATCTAGAAAAATTCAATATCATTGGATCTCAAGAAGGTAAGATTCTTCACGCAGAAGAATATCTCCAAATTGGTGAAAGAATTATCAACGAAATTCCAGGATCAGTAGTGATCATAGACTCCTATTCTGCTCTATGTACAGAAGCAGAAATTACTAGTGATATGAATAAGATGCAAAGAGCAGATGGCGCAAAGCTATTGGCAAAGTTTTGCAGGAAGGTGGCTAATGTTATTCCTGTTAATAGAAATATTGTGATAGGCATTACTCACCAAATGGGTAATCCCGGTATGGGGCATAGTGAGTGGAAGGAAAAGAGCGGTCAGGCTATTGCATATCAAACAGATATTAAAATCAAAGCCAACTATTTTAGTCCATGGAATTTAAGTACTGATAGTCCCCAAATTGGTCAAGAAGTACATTGGCAAGTATTATGTTCTGCTCTAGGTGCTCCCGGAGGTAAGATTACAAGCTATATTAGATATGGTCAGGGAATCGATAAGCAGATGGAATTATTGACACTTGCTGTAGATTTGGGACTTGTATCTAAGGGTGGAGCATGGTATACTATGTCATCTGTCGAGGACAAGCCTAAGTTCCAGGGTCTTGAAAAAACAAGACAATACTTAGTTGACCACCCAGAAGTTTATGATGATTTATGGACAAAAGTCAAGGATACTATGGGCATCAAATGCAAGTAAAAGATCTAGATGGTAACTCTTATAATTGGCAATTAGTTGGTAATATCGCTCATGGATCAATTCAAAATAAATCTAGCCTACATTTACAGGCAAGAGATTTAATACATGAGTGCTTTCCAACACTGCAAGTGTTAGAAGAAGTACCAGTAAATATTAGAAGGTCAGAAACTCTATACCTAGATTTTTACCTACCTCTTATAAAGAGATGTATTGAAGTTCACGGGGAACAGCATTATAAGTTTAGTAGATTTTTTCATAATAGTCCTCTAGGTTTTATAAGACATAAGAAGCGAGATCAAGAGAAAAAAGATTGGTGTGAGTTGAATGGCATTGAGTATATAGAACTTCCATTTGATCAGACTGATCACTGGACATTAAGGATTAAAAATGAACACGAAAGAACAAGTTAATGAATGGGATAAGATTCTTGACGAATACGAAAAAAATATTGGTCTTGGAACTTATAGAGCAGACTCTTTCCCAGAAGAAGAGCTTAATGGCTATTTTCAAATGAGTAGAGATGAACTAGAAAAAACAACTCCAGAGGTTTGTGGGGAAATAGCATACAGGCTAGGCCAGTTCGCATTTCATGTTCAGCGATCAATAAACAGAGAGCTTTCCAGACTAAATTGGGCTGACGAGACTATCAAAGAAACAATTGCTGAAGAGATTAATAATTATAAGGGATACGGATATATTGAAAAATCTTTTCAGGCCATTAAGAATAATGAGAAAGCATCAGCATTAAATAAGATTAAAAAATATGCTAAACAAAGAAGTGATAGACTTCAATATTTAGCAAATAGTATTAAGCACTTATCTGATATTATGTTATCTATTCAAAGGGCAAAGGTGAAAAATGGACCTCAGTGAACTAAGTAAAAACCCAGACCAGCTAAAACAACTCATCTCCTTACTACAGAATATGCTGCCGTCAGACGATACTGATGAAAGCGGTGAGGGTACTAGTCCCATTAGAACAAAGAGTTCAAAAAAGCCAAAAAGCCAGACACAGAACTCTAATAAGTTTTTAAATATGCCAGAAATGAATATGCACAAAGAAGATAGTGAAATAGACAAAAGACTATCTAAGCATCCTCCTGTTGCGAGGTCTAGAGAATTTGAGCCATTAACGGTTAAGTGTAGAATTTGTGGTAAAGAAGAAACCCTAAACCCATCGCTAGTCGAGTCTGTATCAAGATATAAATGTAACAAGTGTTCATCATCAGCAGGATAAATTATGATTTTGTGTGATCCATCAGCCGAAAGAGCCGTATTGAGCGGTATGCTCCAGTATGGAGAAGAAGTATTTCTTGATATAGGAGATATTGTTCAAGAGGAATCTTTTACTATTGATAGTAATCAGGTTTTATTCAAGTGCTGTAAGCATATCCTTGAAAAGGGACAGTCTGTAAACACCATAGACATAGCCTCAATCTACTCCTCTGCTCAAGAACTAGGAATGTCTCATATTCTTAGTCAGAAAGAAGAAGCTCAACATTTAAAGGCTATTAAAGATTTTCCTGTCAATAAGGAGAATATTAGAAAATTTGCAGCCAAGATCAGAAAGCTTGAGATAGCCAGACTGCTTCATAAGGAACTAGGCAATACTCAGGAAAAGCTGCTAGACATATCAGGATCAGAATCAATATCATCTATTATTGGTATTGCCGAAGATTCCATATTCAACTTCTCTTCCTCGCTGAATAATGATAATGACAATGCCCCAACATTCATGTCTGCTGGATTAGATGAGTATATTGAATATCTACAAAATAATAAGATCGATCAGGTTGGTATTTCCACAGGATTTCCTGTTTATGATCAGTCAATAGGTGGAGGACTAAGAAAAGGAACAATCAATGTTATAGGAGCAAGACCAAAAGTTGGTAAAACTCTTTTATCTGATAACATAGGTTACCATATAGCAAGACAAAATATTCCAGTATTAAATATGGATACTGAAATGAATAAAGAAGATCATATCCATAGAATCTTGGCTATGAGTACAGAAATTGAGATCAACAAGATCGAAACTGGCAAATTTACAGAGTCTCCTATTAACGCTAAGAAAATAGAGCAGGCAGTTAAGGATCTTAAAGCCGCACCTCTTTATCATAAGTCTATCGCTGGAAAACCATTCGATGAACAATTAGCTATTATGAGAAGATGGCTAGTTAAGGACGTTGGTTTAAATGATGACGGAACAGCTAAGGACTGTGTTATTATATATGACTATCTAAAGCTAATGGATTCCGGTGGAATATCTCAAGACCTAAAAGAATATCAGGTACTAGGCTTCATGATGACCGCCCTGCATAATTTTGCCGTTAAATACAAGGTTCCAATCCTTTCATTTATTCAGCTTAATCGTGACGGTATATCTAAAGAGAGTACCGATTCTGCAAGCGGTTCGGATAGAATTATATGGCTATGTAGTAACTTTTCCATATTTAAGAGAAAGTCTGACGAAGAGATTGCCGAAGATGGAGGAAAATCTGGTAATCGTAAATTGGTACCAGTAATTAGCAGGCATGGTGGAGGGTTGGATGACAACGACTATATCAATTGTCATATGAAGGGTTGGTGTGCCAAGATTACAGAAGGCCAGACTAAGCTAGAGATGATGCATAATAACAAATCAAACTCGGATGGATTTTTAATCGATGCCAATAACAATGAACAAAATCAAGAAATCCCATTCGTATGATCAAGCAAAACTGAAATACGTTTCAGATGCTTTATGTGACAATATTGAAGAACTTCTAGATACTCTAGGAATAGAGGGGTATAAGAATCTTGGTAAGCTTATTGCTATGAGTTGTCCAATTCATGGTGGAGATAATGAGTCTGCGCTTAATATTTATCATCAAGGCGACTCATATAGAGGTAACTGGAAGTGTAGAACTCATCAGTGTGAAGAAACATTTAAAGGATCGATCATAGGATTCATTAGAGGATGTTTATCTCATAATACTTATGGTTGGGTAAAATCTGGAGATCAGATATGCTCATTTAAAGAGGCCTTAGACTTTGCAACAGCATTTATACGAGAAGATTTTTCTAGCATAAAGATATCAAGAAAAGCTAAAGAAAAAACGGCTTTTGTTAATACGGTTAAGTATATTAGCAATAATAACCAAGATGATAGTCCGAAGATATCAAAAGATGTAATTAGGAAAAGCCTATCTATTCCTTCTGATTATTTTCTCAGCAGAGGATTTTCCGCCCTAACCCTTAACAACTATGATGTAGGGGACTGTCAGGTTCAAGGAAAAGAGATGAATGGTAGGGCCGTGGTGCCGATATACGACCCTGATTTTAAATACATGGTCGGTTGTACCGGACGAAGTATATATGAGAAATGCTCACAATGCAAAGCATACCACGACCCAAAAACAAGCTGTCCATCTGCTGATTCTTTATGGAAATATTCAAAATGGAGACATAATACTGGATTTAAAACCCAGGAGCATTTGTATAATTTTTGGATTGCACAGCACAGAATCAAAGAAATATCTTGTGTTATTCTTGTTGAAAGCCCAGGAAATGTTTGGAGATTGTCTGAAGCTGGCATACTTAATGCCGTAGCAATATTTGGTTCATCATTGAGTGATCGTCAGAAAATGATTTTGGACACTTCTGGTGCCATGACCATTATTACTATAATGGACAATGACGAGGCTGGTCAAAAAGCGGCCATTCAGATAAGACAGAAATGCGAAAAAACATATAATATTAAGAATATTTCTCCTAGTAAAGAAGATATAGCTTCAATGAGTATTGAAGAAATTAATAACGAAATCAAACCCCTAATTAAAGACCTTATATGATCATAGGATTTTCAGGAAAAAAACAATCGGGCAAAAGTACATCTAGTAACTTTATTATATCCTTGTTTATTGCTCAACTAGAAATAGCTAAAAAAGTATCCATAAATGCAAATGGCCAAATTGTTGTTTCTGACCTTCTTAATGACAATAACTATTCTGGGATATTCGATTTATCTAATATTAACAGAAATGATTTTGTATTAAATAAGGTAGCTGAAAAACTAGATAAACATATTAAAGTATATAGTTTTGCTGATCCCTTGAAAAAAGATATTTGTATGAATATTCTAGGTTTAACCTATGAGCAATGTTATGGATCAGATGAAGAAAAGAATACTTTAACCGACCTAACGTGGGATAATAAGCAGCTTACCGGAAGAGAAGCTATGGAAATTATTGGTACCAATATTTTTCGCACACTTAAAAATAATGTATGGGTAGAAGCAACCATTAAAAAGATTAAAGAGGAAAAACCTTCGATAGCTATTATTGCTGATTGTAGATTTCCAAATGAAGCCGATAGCATTAAGGCAGAAGGTGGCAAAGTACTCAGATTAACAAGAAATCCTTTTGACTCATCAGCTAAAGCCGAAGTAGCATTAGACAAAGATAACTACGACTGGTCCAATTTTGATTATATCTGCGATAATGCAAATATGGACATATATAATCAATGTATGGATATACAAAAATTTTTACAGGAGATTCTACCGCTATAAAATCTTTAGGTGTATAAATATGTACAATAGTTCCCATCAATTATTCACGAAAAAATATTATGAAACCTAAAGACATCTTAACTAAAGAATATCTCACAGAACATTTCATCAATCAAAGAAAAAGCGATAAAAAAATAGCTGAAGAATTAAATATTTCTTCCGTAAATTCTGTTATTCAGGCGAGGAAAAGACATGCAATAAATAGATGTTCTCTTAAAGATAGTTCTAAAATTATAACAAAAGAATTTTTAGAAGAGTATTATATCAAGCAAAACTTAAGCTTAAAGTCTGTCGCACATAAAGCTGGATTCAAGAGAAAATCAATTATTTCTAAAGCCCTTAAAAAATTTGGGATTACCCAAAGAGAGCATACAAGAAGTCAAGCTGTCATAGATAGAAAAAAAAGAACACATCACACAATATCTGGTAGATATTTTTGTTCTCTAGTAGGTGGAGCAAAACGTAGAAACTTAGAATTTAGTATCACAATGGAAGATTTATGGGATTTATTTGTAAAACAAAATGGTAGGTGTGCACTATCTGGTATTAATATACGATTCAATAAAATTGGAGAAAAACACACTACTCAAACAGCCTCTGTAGATAGAATAGACAGTGAATATGGCTACAATATTAATAATATAAGATGGGTTCATAAAACTGTAAATAATATGAAATGGGAATTATCGGATGATGAATTTTTAGATTTTTGTCAAGTAATAACAAAACACAATAGGAAAAATAAAAAATGATTGTAACTTATTTTCGCAGTTCATCATACAACACCCATTCTTTATGTGAGCAACAGTATTTTCTTGAATATGTTTTGGGTTGGAGAGGTGTGAGCGGTCTCAAAGCTTCTAAAGGAACGGTAGTTCATAAAGTGTTGGAAATATTAGCTATTATTAAAAAATCTCAACAAGATAATATTAGTGTTTTTGTTGATGATATTATTGGATCTATTAATGTTGAATCATATAATTTAGATAGCATAATACAAAAAGTATATGACTATTATTCTACGGCAGAAGCTTTTCATAAATGGACACCAAAAGACTATAAAGATTGTCATGCGTGGGTTTACAAAGCAATAGAATTTAATGACGGTATGTTCGATCCAAGAAATAGGCATATACTATGTCCAGAACAACATTTTGATATTGAAATTAAAAAACCATGGGCAGCTTATTCTTATGATACTCCAGAGGGTAAGCTAGAAGGCAATCTGGGTATTAAGGGTACAATAGATCTTATAACTCTAGTAAACGATAATACTATCGAGATTATTGACTGGAAAACCGGTCGAAGATTAGATTGGGCAACCGGACAAGAAAAGACTTTAGAAAAACTACAGAACGACCCACAGCTACGAATATATCATTATGCTATTAGTCATTTATATCCTCACATAGACCATATCATATTTTCTATCTATTTTATTAACGATGGCGGTCCTTTTTCCATATGCTTTGATAAATCAGATCTTTCTAAAACAGAAGACATGTTGCGTCAAAAATTTGAAATAGTTAAGAATACACGAAAACCAAGACTAAATAAAAGCTGGATGTGTACAAAATTATGTCATTTTGGTAAAACAACATTTGATAATACTCATATAGAGCCACAAATAGAATATAGAGAAAATCAGACATGCGGTGTGGGTTCAACAATGACAAAATGTGAACAAATTAAGCATGATATTAATCTTAATGGTATGGATTCTGTTGTAAAAGAGTATAAGAATAAAAATCACTCATTTGCAAAGTACAAAGCACCTGGAACCACAGAATGATATCTCTTTCGCTTGACAATACCTATTCGTATCGTACAATACATCAAGTCAGTTTCTCCTTGAGCCTCAATACCAAAAGAAGGAAATAAAAGATGGACGTGAATAAGAGGTATATTCCTCTGCACGTCCATTCTTAAGTGGGTCACATTACTCACTTTTGGATGGACTATCTAAACCGGCACAAATTGCAAAAAGATGTAATACTCTTGGCGTAACTTCATGTGCAATTACTGACCACGGAACAATATCTGGAACTGTACAGTTTTACCAGTCAATGAAATCTAATGGCATCAAACCCATTTTAGGTTGTGAATTATATATTAGTGAAGATGATTCTCATGTAAAGACTAAAGAAAATAGTAAGCTTGGACATTTTATAGTCTTGGCTAAGAACAAAAAGGGGTGGGCTAGTCTAATAAGAATCATATCTGAATCTAATAGCAAGCATAATTTTTATCATAAGCCTAGACTAAGTTTTAATAGATTACAAGAATTTTTAGACGGTAATCTAATTGGCTTTTGTGGTCACCTAGGATCAGTATTGGCAAATAAGATACTAAGATCCAATGACGATCCCGAGAAAGAAGCTATTGAAATGATAGCTAAAATGAAGGATATTTTTGGTCAAGATAATTTCTTCTTAGAGTCTCAACTCATGGATAGAGAACATATACCAGAACAGGTTAAGCTAACAGATCTAATAAGAAGACTTGGCTCAATAACTAAAACAAAAGTCATATGCACACCGGATGCTCATTATTGCGATAAGTCAGATGCTGTTGATCAAAGAATTCTGTTATGCAATAATCTAAAGACTACTCTTGTTGATATTAATAAAAAGATACTCAACAACGAAGATGTTCCTATGGGATGTTTTTTTAAGTCAGATAATTATTACATATTGTCTCCAGAAGAAATGGCTAATTTACATTCTCAAGAAGAAATAGATAATACCAATCATATAGACTCTATGATAGAATCATATGACATTCTAAATAAGCCTGCTCTTCCAAATTTCGAATGCCCAAAGGGATTTAATCCAGATGAATATTTAAGAGAATTATGTAGAAATGGTTGGAGAGATAAGATAGCCAATAATATCCCAAAGGATAAGCAACAAATCTATGTCGATAGAATTAAGGAAGAACTAGATGTTTTACAGGGTGCTGGGTTGTCAAGCTACTTTTTGATAATTCAAGACATACTCAATAATGTTAAGTCTAATAATTGGCTTCCAGGACCAGGAAGAGGGTCTGCTGCAGGATGTTTGGTCTCATACTTAATAGGAATTACTGCTATAGATCCCATAAGGTACGATCTACTATTTAGTAGATTTTATAATTCTGGCCGAAATACTGCCGACCGTATTTCTATGCCAGATATAGACGTTGACGTACCAATCAATAAAAGAGAAGAAATCATCTCATATATTAAAAATAAGTATGGAAGCAATAAGGTATCTCAAATGATAACTTATAATACTATGAAAGGAAGAGGAGCTTTAAAGGAGGTATTAAGAGTATATGGTAATGTGGCATTTGAAGAGATGAATCGTATAACAAAATATATTCCGGACGAAGCAAAAATTGCAGACGAGTTGCAAGAGATGAAAGAAGATACTGGCGAAGCATCTATTATCCGTTGGGCATTAGAAAACAATGTTGACAAACTCAAGGAGTGGTGCTATATTAATGAAGAGGGAGAGCTTGCTGGCCCTCTGGCAAAGCGTTTTGAGCAGGCTATTCGTTTAGAAGGAACTAAATCCAATCAATCAAAACATGCTGCTGGTATTGTTATTAGTATTGATGAGCTCAGTAATGTTTGTCCCATGATTTATGATTCAAAAAATGACCAACTTATTGCAGGCATGGAGATGCAAGACTTGGAAGCTTTGGGTGTAATTAAATTCGATATTCTAGGAGTAGCTATGTTGGATAAAGTTATGACTATTTCTGACCTATTAAAAAATGGAGAATAATTATGGAAAAAACTTTCGGTGAATTAGCAGTAGGAGAAAAATTCAGTGTAAACGGTTCTGAGTATGTAAAGACAAACTCTGTAAAAATTACTTGTTGTCAGTCAGTAAATGCTCATTTATCTGACAATATTAATTCAAGAGTATTTTTTACCGATAACCTAGTGGTAGTTATTAATGCCTAATTTTCAAAAAATTTGTGTTTTCGATTTCGAGACTGACGGTATCAATCCAGAAAAATGTAGTCCTGTTCAGATAGCTGCTATTATTATAGATCCTCTTAAATTACAAGTAGTTCCGGATTCTGAATTTAATATCAGTATTAAACCAGAAGCTCTGATAGATAATCCAGAATACGACTATGCAGATAGCGATGTTCTAGATTTTCATGCAAAAGTTAGGGGTTCTTCTAAAGCAGATATTCTAAAAGAATGGGGTTCTTATCAGAAGCAAGATCATGGATGGAAAATGTTCACATCATACCTTGATATGTATCATACCAGATCTGAAAGAAAATCTTGCTTTAGTGCTCCTATTGCTGCTGGATACAATATAAATAGATTTGACCTTAAGATTATTGAGAGACTTAGTAATAAGTATAATAATCTCAATAAAGAAGGTAAGTCTAGCTTATTCTATCCTAGAGATGTTGTAGATTTAATGAACATGGTATTTTATTGGTTTGAAGGCAATAATGAGCTCAAGAACTATACTCTGGATAATCTTAGAGATTATTTAGGCATATCTAAAGAAGGTGCTCACGATGCTTTGAAGGACGTAAAAGATACTGCAGATATATTGATTAGATTTCTAAAATTACATAGGAATTTATCTAACAAGATAAAGTTTAAGGGGTCATTTGGTAATGTCTGATTTTTTTGCATTTGATTGTGGCTGTAAATTTAAGGTAATAGATGGTTCAGGTGATATTCCAAAAATAGAATTTTCTGCTAATATAGAAAATCTTAATCTGGAATGCTATAGAACTTGGGATCTAATATCTGAAGGTAATACCAAAGGATGTTTTCAATTGGAGTCTAGGCTTGGTCAAATGATGGCTAAAAAACTTAAGCCAGAAAATATTGAACAATTATCTGGGTTAATAGCTATTCTTAGGCCAGGATGCTTAGAATCTGTTAGAGACGGTAAAAGTATTACCAATCACTATATAGACAAGAAAAATGGATTGGAAAGTATTGACTATTTTCATATGGCGTTAGAACCGGCGCTAAAGACAACATATGGAGAAATGATATATCAAGAAGAAAGTATGCAGATAGCCCACGATATTGCAGGATTTGACTTGCAGGAAGCGGACATGTTAAGAAAAGCTATTGGAAAAAAGAAACCAGAAGAAATGGCTAAATTGAAGAAAAAATTCTTAACAGGATCTAAAGAAAAGAACATAGTAACAGAGGATCAGGCAGAAGAAATCTTCGGCTGGATTGAAAAATCACAAAGATACTCTTTCAATAAGTCTCATAGTATTAGTTATGCGATGAACGCATACCTCTCAGCTTATGCAAAAGCTCACTTCTCTAGAGTATTTTTTGCCTCTTACTTAAAATTTGCTAAGGACAAAATAGATCCTCAACAGGAAATCAAAGAATTAGCAAGAAACGCCAACGAAATGGGTATTGATGTTAGGCTCCCGGATCTACGAAATCTTAATAAGAACTTTTTTATTAAAGACAAGAATATATACTTCGGATTAACGGATATTAAGGGGGTTGGAGATTCTGTATTCAAAAAGCTACTAGAGCTTACACAACAGAAAGATATTAATTTATTAGGATATTTAGAATGTATTTGCCATATACTACTTAATATCAACTCCACAGCTGCTAAAGCTCTTGTTGGTAGCGGTGCTCTAGATTACTTTAGGAAAAATCGAACAGAAATACTTTTTCATTATGATATATTGTCATCTTTAACTAAGAAAGAGTTGGAATTATTCGACTGTCTTATAAAAGATAATCCAACAGCAGATATAAGGATCAGCCTATCGGCCCTGCTTAATGAAAAGATAACAAAAAAGAGAATAGAGCCAATCTCTAACTTGGTTAGATCATTGGAGCATCCTCCGTACTCATTAACAGATAAGATTGAATGGTTATCAGATTCAGAAAACTCATTATTGGGCGTTGCAATATCGTGCTCTAAGCTAGATTCTTATGATATAAGTATGACTAATACTAATTGTAAAGAATTTAAAACCACGCTATTGTCAGAAAAAATAATCTTGGCTGGTGAAGTTAGTAATGTAAATATTATTAAAACCAAAAAAGGTAAGAATCCAGGACAAGAAATGGCGTTTGTCAGCGTGGAGGATGCTTATGGTTTATTAGATTCTATTATCTTTTTTCCAGAGCAGCTGGAAACATACAAGCATCACTTATTCCAAGGAAATGTATTGATTTTCATTGGAAACAAAACAAAAACAAAGGATGGTTTGGTGGTTGAAAAGTGTTTTACGCCGAGATCTTGACAATCACACGCCGTCTATTATGATATGTTATCGTGTTCGTTGGTTTGGTTTTATTTTTAATTAAGGAGATGATATGAATATCACGATTTTGAGGGGTAATTTAGCAAGAGATCCGGAATTGCGAGTTGTTAATACCGGCGGTAAGCAGACTTCTGTTGTTAATTTTACCGTAGCCGTTTCTAGGGAATATACTAAGGCTAGTGGAGAGAAGGATAAGGTTACTTCGTTTATTAACTGCGAAGCATGGGACACCGGAGCAGAGATTATCGGATCCTCTTTTAAGAAGGGTGATCTAGTTCTAGTAGAAGGATCTTTACGTAATGACACATGGGAAAAGGATGGTGTCAAGCATAGTAGTCTAAAGGTTAGAGTCAATAATTTCTCTAAGATTACTAAGTTGTCTAAGCAAGGCAAGGGCGAACAAGCTGAAACAGCTGAGTCTGTTGCTTTCTGAGGATGGTTGTATAATAATTTCATAAATATGGGGGCGGTAAAACGCCCCTATTTTTATCTTCATCTCTTACTATTATGAATAAATCAAAACTTAAAATACTTATGGTTTCTGAAGCTAGCTTTCTTAGTTCTGGCTTCTCAATTTATACTAAAGAAATTTTATCTAGGCTATATAAAACTAATAAGTATGAAATAGCAGAATTTGCTTCATATGGATTGGTAAATGATGCAAGAGACAAGGATATACCTTGGATATATTATGCTAACGCAGTCAGAGACGACGACCCAAGACATAAAGAATATACCTCAAGGGGAGATAATCAATTTGGTAGGTGGAGATTTGAGAAAGTTTTACTAGATTTTAGGCCTGATGTTGTCATAGATATCAGAGACTATTGGATGAGTTCGTATCAGGCTTTGTCTCCTCTTAGAAAATTCTTTCATTGGATACTTATGCCAACAGTTGACTCCGCCCCTCAACAGGAAGAATGGATAGATACATTTCTATCAGCTGATAGTGTCTTTACTTATTCAGACTGGGGTGCAAATGTATTAAAAGATCAAAGCTCAGGGAAAATAAACTATGTAGATACAGCATCCCCAGGCGTTGATCTCTCTGTATTTAGGCCAGTAGAAGATAAAGGAGATCTAAAAGAACAATACGGTATATCTGAGGATAGTTTAGTTATAGGTTCTGTTATGCGTAATCAAAAAAGAAAACTCATACCAGAACTCATGATATCTTTTAGAAAAGCTCTTGACATTCTACAAGCAGAAAATAACCCTTTGGGAGAAAAGATATATCTATATATCCATACAAGTTATCCAGATGCTGGTTGGGATCTGCCAGAACTATTAAAAGAGTATAGATTAGCCAACAGAACAATATTCACATACTCATGCAGAAGGTGTGGATATATAAATTCAAGTGTTTTTGTGGGGCCTCAAAAAGTATGTTCAAAATGCCTAGAAAAAAGCATGACGTTCTCCTCTGTAACAAATGGCATATCTACTGAACAACTAGCTAAGATTTATAACTTATTTGATGCTTATGTTCAATATTCTATTTGTGAGGGATTTGGCTGTCCCCAAACAGAAGCTGGTGCTTGTGGATTACCAATATTTACAGTTGATTATAGTGCCATGTGCGATATAGTCAAAAAACTAGAAGCTGTAGCAATAAGCCCCAAGTCCTACTTTAAGGAGCTTGAAACCAAAGCTATAAGAGTATATCCGGATAATGATCAACTAGCGAATGAAATAGTTAAGTTATGTAATATGCCAACCTCAGAAAGATTAGCTATAGGTAAAAAAACTAGACAGCTAACAGAAAAATATTATAATTGGGACGATATAGCTAAAAAATGGGAAAAACATTTAGATCAAATAGATAGTAATTATAGATCAGACTGGAACAGTGCACCAAACTTTATGCAGAGTGTCGAACAAGAAATGCCGAAGGATCCAGGTCAATATTTTGATAACACAGCTAAACTGTGTTTTAATCATTTAAATGACACAGATACGATATCATCGATGAGCATGTTGACACTGCTACAATACGCTGATTATGGTTTTTCTATGCAAGGCTCTAATATTAATAAGCATGACTATAATGATATTATTAAATATGCTAATACTCATATAGATAATATAAATCATTCAGAAAAAGTTAGATCTGAAAATGTTAAATTTAATGATGATTTTATACAGTATGCGTCCATAAAAGCAAATACCTAAGAGATATTATGACAACAATATTCGTCGGTCCATATAGACAATATGATTATGCAGGACAAATATCAAAAATTTATTTGGACTCTATTAGTAGAGCTGCTATTAACAGAAAAATGTCCGTTATAAGCAGACCATTGTTTATAGATAATATGTCTATTATTCGGGAAAATAATAATAGCCTTAATAGGATGGAATTTATTACAGATAATCTGGAGCTAGAAGCAATAGTACAGCACGCACCAGCGGAATATCTTTTAGTACAAAAATATACTAAAAACATAGCGATACCAATTATTGGTAATAGAATCTCAAAAAGTCCATATAACCAGAATTATCAAAAGCTTAATTCTTTTGATTATATCTTGGTAGATAATGAATATGATAAAACATTACTGATTAGATCTAACATAACGTCTCCTATATTTGTTTTTGACGAGCCATTCCCTGACAAAGATATTGTTGAGCATTCTAGCAAAAAATATAACCTTGGAGAAAAAATTGGAGATAATTTTATTTTTGGTTTTATAGGAGCATATAAGCAGAATATCTCAATAATTCAAAAAATTATAGTTTCTTTTCTCATATCTTTTCGTTCATGCTCCGATGTTCATCTCTTAATATGTGCCAAAGGTACCGAGCAGGACAAGAGAGATATAGAAAATTACTATAAAGAGATAAAACAAAAACTTAAAATAATAGACTATGATAATGTTATATTTATCTTCAATGGTTTAGAGACGGAATCCGTCATTGCTTCATTGAATACGTTTGATTGTTTTCTCTCTCTGAATGACGATTACTCTCAATATATCTATGAAAAATATTTTATGAGATCAGGAAAAAATCTTATAAATAAGCACAATATTACAACCATACAAATACCAACAATAGCTGTTGATATTTCTTCTGATATCAATGATTTAATGATTTCGATACCAACGACAGATCTTTATCAAAAAATGATAGATACTAAAAATCAAAAAAATAATACGAACAAACACCAAAAAACTAAAAAAAGCAACAATAAGAATTTGGGAGAAACACTATGTCATATTCTACAATAATGCAGAATATTTTGAGTCCAGTACTCTCTTTATCTGGCAAGTCTCCTAAAAAAGATTTAAAAATATTGTATGATCATAGTGATACCTTATTTGATAAATTCTTAAAAGAATATTTAGATATTTCATTAATGTATGAGTCTGAGTACGTTCGCACCCGAGGTATGTTTTTCTACGATATATATTGGAACAACAATCCCGTACAATACATATCAAATGCTGAGTTGTATAAAAATGAACACATACTAGATATGGTATTCTTTCATGAACTACCAGAAGCATCGCTTAAAAAAGAGGATAAATTCCTTTTACAAAATAGATTAAGAGATTCTTTGATAATATACATGAATAAGCCGCTAAAAAACGAATGGTCGATAGGCAATGGCAAACATATAGCTTATGGTATTCCAGAACAAGAAATAGATCTTGGTCATCCACGAAAATCTGTTGTTGTATTAAATCCTGACGGTGCGAAATCTATGGAATTTTTGTATTCTCATATAAAACAATACTTTTCAGATACTACAATTCTAAGCATAGATAAGCATACGTCTTATAATGATATTACAAATATCTTAAAGCAGCATGATGTTTGTGTCTCTATAAAGAAATCTTTTGATTCTATGGTTGCATTGTCTTGTGGGTGTGATGTTTTGTCATCATCTGTTCTAGAAGAAGACGGAATTAAAAATATAGACGATTTTAATAAGATTCATCTTGAGATAGAACTTGTTTTAAAATCACGTAATAAAGATAAAATTAAAGAACGTACTAATAATTTAATTAAAAAATACGATCTAGTAAAATTTCAAAATGAAATCTATAATACTATTATAGATAGGATAAGGAGACCATTTGTACTATGAGCAGATTAATTAATCTATACACGATTAAAAAACAAGAGACAATAAACGGTTTTGATAATGTAGAGATCAATGATTTGTCTAATTTGATCAATCATTCAATAGATCATATATATTGTGGATGCATAGAGTATTTTGATGCTCCGGTAGCAACAAATGTACTCTCTGGCATAAAAGAAAAAATTCGACCAAGTGGTTTAGTTACTCTTACTATAAATAATTTTAAACATATTTCTAGACAGTATTTCAATAATTCATTATCAGATGAAGATATGCTTAATTTTATAAGTGGAGTAAAGTCCATCTTTTCTTTAAAACAAATAGCTTCAATATTCGAAAAGAATGAAGAATTTAAAACAATAAAGATAGAACATACTGCAGATTTTTTTAAAACATATATTACTATCCAAAGAATAGGCTTATGAAAAATACTAATTGTGAAAAATGCATTTTCTCAGACTATGCAGATAGTCCAGATCCATGTGCTATGGATATAATTGATCAAATTAAAGATAGCAAAAACTTAACAATAAATAGTGAAAATTTTTATTCAGTACATAATTATCTTTGTCCGTATGCCTTTAGTATGAGAGTGTATGAAGAACATAAAGAAGAGTTGGGGTCTATTGATGACTTAAAAAAGAGTCTTCACTTAAAGAATAGAATCTCTTACTATCTAATTATTTTCCTAGAAGATATTGATCCAAATGATGTTGTTAAAAGCATAATGGGTTTGCCTATTAAGCCAGGATTTGTTTCAATTGTCACCTATCAAAAAAACAATACTGAAAACCTTATTAACTGTTTCAAAACTCTAAAGGATAACAACATAGAATGGAAGCTCCACAATATGTTGGAAAAATTTGACTACCAAGAAAGCATTAGCGTAGTATTAGACACCAACACCGCCAAGAATACTAATCAATTCCTTTGGATAAACTGTGCAATATCTTCTAATCTATGGAGCGCAGATATTATTAATCTAAACCATATAGTAACTATAAAACAACCAGTAGCCCATGCTTTATATAGAAATCAAGAAGATACAGATGGTCTATTTATTACCTTAACAACATATGAAGAGATTAGACATTCTGTTAATATGGATATTACACTAGCACTGAAAGAGATTGATAATCCTCTAGTAAAATATTATGCTTGATATACTATTATTAGTACCAGAAATTACCAAAGGAATGAAATCCCTAGGATCCAAAGCTCTGTTGACAATTAAGAATTCAACAATGGTACTAGATTATCAAATACAGCAATTGAAAAAAATAGATAGCAATTGCAATATTTTTATAGGAGCAGGATTTGAGTGTGATAAAATTAGAAAAGTGATATCTAAATATAGCCGTGTGCATATTATTGAGAACGAGAACTATGCAAATACAAATCAGGCGAAATTGATAAAATTGTTTATAGATAATCATGTCTTAATAAATAATTTATTAATAATCAGTAATGGAGTTTTGTTTAAAAACGCCTGTATCAAAAATTCTAGTAAATCAAAAATATTTTTAATCGACAAACCAAAAGCAAATTTTAATATAGGATGTAGTCAATCTGATAGCGTCAATTACTTATTCTATGACTTACCGGTACCTTGGTCTGAGTGCATATTATTAGATAATATAGCTATTAAAAACATAAAACAAATTTGTGAATATGATAATATAGATCAAATGTTTCTTTTTGAATTAATTAATATTCTAATGGAGAGACATAATACTATATTCGATAAACATTTCATACCTAAAAAAAATATAATGAAAATTAATACAGTAAAAGACATATCGAGGGCTAAGTTATTTATATGAAATTATTTGTACAAGAATTTGAAGATAAATTTATTAATAACGTCTCTTTAATTAAATCTAACAATTTTATTGTAGTCAACGATGAAATAGATGGTAATCTATATCAAATACATTACAAGTATAATTTTGATGCATACATCTTTGTTTCCTCATTAATGACTAATGAAATATACCAATATATACTCGAATTTAATACAGAAAAAAAGATAATACTTTACCACGATAGAGTAAATGCAGATATGATGGAAGCATTGGGGGAATACTGTGTAAATATTGGACCAAAATCTGATATGGATTCTGTTTTAGAAATTCCAACATTAATAAATAACGATATATTCTTTAACACAAACAAAAAAAGAAATAAGTATATACCATGCTTTATTGATAATGCATCAACTATGAATAATGAATTATACGGTGTCTTATATCCAAATAAAAATTTTAATATAAGGATCTTTGGGTCTTCATCTATTAAACATCCACAAAATGTTGGTTTACTATCAGAGCAAGATAGAGCCGATATTTTAAATGAAGCTGAGAGTTGTTTGTTGGTAGATGATCTGTATCTGGCAGAAGCGATGACCTGTGGAACAAAAATTCTAAGACCAAAAAATGGACAGTTAATAGAAGATACTGTTTCATTACCTGAAAACATAGAAACATATGGACAATTTTTAGACAGGATATTAAAAATATGATCGACCTTGGGATACTATGTGTTAAACTAGAAAATACAACCACTTCTGATCTTATTCTAAAGACAGCAAAATCTTTAATAGATAATAACCCATATAGTCAGATATGCGTCTTTAATAGCTACTCTGAAGTTATTGATAATCATTCTGTTCCAATACTACATATCAGTCAAGCTAAATTTTTTAAAGGAAACTTAATAGTATTTGACATCCCTTCATTAATACTAAGTAAAAACTTTATTAATTTATCAAAAAGGTTTTACTACGCACACGAGTTACCCTGGACAAAATATTCTCAAAACTTTAAATATTGGTCTAAAATATTTGAATGCGAAGATTTGGAGATAATAGCTAAAAACCAACAGCTTTGTGATATTTATGATATATGCTGGAAAAAACCAATAGGTATATCGGAGGATTTTTCATATGAAACAATCAAAGATCTTGTATAGTAAATTATCTAAGTCAGAAAAAGAAAAAATTATACGATCATCATATTTAGATAGCAAAAAAAGTTTTGCAGATATAGCTTCTGAGTATGGAACGTATGCTAATAAAATTAGGAGAGACGCTGTGTCTTTTCAGATACCTATAAGGGATAAATCAGATGCTCAAAAGAATGCTCTTAAAAGCGGCAAGCATCAACATCCTACAAAAGGCAAAGAAAGATCGATTGAAGAAAAAAATAAGATTGGTATTGGTGTTTTGAAGTCATGGGATGAATTAGACAGTAAGACTTTACAAGAAAGAAAAAATAAAAGTAAAGAAGCTTGGGAGAAAATGGACCAAGAGGCTAAGAAACATATGATCAAATTAGCCAATGATGCTGTTCGTTTAACGAGTAAGGTTGGTTCAAAACTGGAAAAGTTTATTCTTGATAGTCTTCTTCAAGACGGATACAAGGTCGATTTTCACAAAGAGCAAAGTCTACTAAATACCAAGTTGCAGATTGATCTGTTTTTGCCTAGTATGAATACGGCTATAGAAATTGACGGGCCGTCTCATTTTCTTCCTGTTTGGGGAGAAGATGCTTTAGCCAAAAATATATCATATGATCAAAAAAAGCAAGGATTGATTTTAGGTAAGGGGTTGGCTCTGATAAGAATCAAACAGACCAAGGATTTTTCAAAAACAAGATCACAGTTAATTTATTCTAAACTCAAAAAAGTCATAGACGATATTCAACAATCTTTTCCACAACCAGACAACAGAACTTTTGTAATAGAGGATTAAAATGGTCAAAAATAAGAAGGACAACAAAGAGATGATTGAAGATAAGGCATTGGAAGTAATCGAAGTAGCACAACCGAAGACTGTTACACCTAATGATCTGGAGTGGACTGATCATGTTCTAGGATTACTAAGTGATGATGAAAAGATTAGCGGTAATCCAACAACGGATGGTTTGAGGAGAATATTTGAGATAGCATTAAATTGTGATGTTATTGAGGCTATCACAGAAATAGTACAAACTCCAAGTCCAGATAATGAAAAAAGAGCCACCGCCACACACACCATACGCTATGTATTAAAAGGAGATGTCTCAGATGACATGAATGTTAAATACAGGGCTGTTAGCGGTGCGGCTGACGTTTATTGGGGCAACTGTGACAAGGCGTATCGTAACCATCCTACTGCTGTAGCGGAAACAAGAGCAGAAGGTCGAGCTTTACGACGAGCATTAAAGCTAAGAAAAGTTATTGCGGCCGAAGAAATGGTCAAAGATATGGAAGATCACCCAGATCAGGATACTGTATCAAAAATCACAAATAATCAGATTAATTTCATTGACGTTATGGCAAAAAGACTTAATATAAATGTGAGCAAGCTTTTGGAAAGTAATGCTCTAGAATCTAAGAATATTTATGCTTTAAGCCACGAAGATGCCGTAACTATAATAAGGCTATTGTCTAAGCATCAGCAGAATATTACTGAGATTCCTGATGACTTATTAGGCTTTAACAATGAATGGAAATAATTATGAAAGTTTTATACAGAGCTAACGACAAATTATCTTTTGAACTAGAAGCTTCTGGACAAAAGGAAGTTTTCAAGGAACTTGCACTAATACAAGAGATTTTCTCTGAGGAGAAGTGCGGAGTATGTGGTTGTACTAATATCAAGTTTATTGTTAGAAATGTTGATGCTAATGATTATTATGAATTAAGATGCACAGACTCTAAGTGTGGTGCTAATCTGTCCTTCGGTCAGCATAAAAAAGGCGGAACATTATTTCCAAAGAGGAAAGATGACGAAAACGCATATCTACCCAATAAAGGATGGCATAAGTGGACCAAAGAGAAATAATTTAAAAAGCCCTGATAGTTTTTTCACTGTCTCCAAGTTTTCCATTGAATAATTGAAAGCCTGTACTATCATAAGCGATAAGTCTTGTTAGGTCTTTGTGACATTGTCCTATCCCATAGTCACACACTAGTTTTATTCGTAAAAATCTAGTATTTGGGAATTGAGTACCATAAATTATTAAAACAACGGTTTTTTCAAGTCCGTCTCTTAAGTTATCTAAATTAATTTCACCCATATCAGAATCGTTAATTAAACAACGAAATTTAGCCGCATCGCATACATGTCCATCTGCACCTCCAGCCTTAAATATCAATGTAATTTTGTCAAAATTGGCTCCTCTTCTAACCACATCGTCTGAATAATATTCATAAGGTATCCATTCCCAGGCTTCTAAAGTATCCATATATTCTGTATTTTTATTCTCTATTCCGTCTACACTGCCAAAAAATCCTCTATAAAGCATCTCATTTTGTAGTACCATAAAATCACTAGGAGCAACATATTGACCAGATGGATTTATACAATGCCAGCAAACAAAGTTATTAGCTAATTGACCGACAGAACTAAACGTTGATCCTGGTGGCTTTACTAGATTACCATTTTTATCAAAAGTATACTTAGTATACCTTTCAGAATCAATACTTTTAATCTTTCTTGGCATATTTCTAAACTTGATTTTGAGAGTATCTGTCAAATTTAGAACGTCTTTTATTTTTTTATTACCAAAAGCATTTGCTCTGCTGCCTATCGGTCGTATATACTCTTCTCTCATCTGTATAACATTGTCCTTAGTATTATCTCCTAAAGAAATGATAAGTTTTTTACTTGCTCCTGTTTTAAGGTTTAAATCTCCATAAACAAGATTTTCTGATTGATCCCATAAAAGAGGAGGAGAATTAGACCAGACAATATTTGGATATAATTTACTATACTCATTAATTTTTGATATTATATCAGCTTGACTTGTTGTATATTCAATCTTATCTCCAGCTATAACAAGATTTTCATTTATTCCATTAGTTATATTTGCTCCATTAGGTGGTGAGATCTGTGAGTCTCCACCATCATAATTTCCAACTATATTTCCTATCTCGTAAGTAGTTTTGTATGGTATTTTTATGGAAATTTCTTCAGCTAGTCTACAGGGTTTTTCTGGGTCAATATGAATCCAGTATAAGTCTCTATTTTCTTTATATGATACTGTAACCCCACTAGCTTCTGGTGGTAAATTTGGTCCAGTCTTTACGCTTATGCTTCCAGAAATATATGGCATCAAAATGTCAGATGTTCCACATAAAGATAGGGCCATCTGCAGATTTGTTTTTTCTCTTGTAAAATTAACCAAAGATTGTTTTGCTTCTGTCTTTAAACAGACACCCGTATCATACGTTTGTTGACTAAGACAAGATACCGGATCATTAGATAGGTCATTATAGTATTTTAAGCTAGACGGTATTATACCAGTACAAAGTAGGTCTAGTCTATTGCGAATTATATCTTTATCTTGTTGACTAAAATTTATTATGTTATTTCTAGTATAGTCATTTTCTATATAGATTTCACCAGAAAAAGGAATGCTAGTAAACTGTCCAGATTTAAGACATATAGCGAACGGCTCTGACTTATCTGCAAAAGATGTTGATCTTAAATTTTTGATAAGCTGATTTTCTATTATGTCTTTGCTAAAAGTAGTATCATTATTTTCAAAAACATACCTAAGATCATTTTTAGTATAAGACCAACCCCTTAATTTATTTCTGTAGGGGAAAACCCCGGCTATAGGATCTCCAGTAAAGTCAAAAGGATACACAGTACCTGAAACATCAACAATATCTACATGATTAAATTTTAACCTGTCATTAATCTGGTTATTAAAAATATCTTTAATGTTTTGTTCTTTATTATAATCTGGACTTATTGTATATAATTTATCTTGAACTAATTTATCTGTTCCCCATCCTATACTTCCTTCGCTATATGTGCTAATATGTGATTCTGGATTTATAGGACCAAAAGATTCTGCTAAACTATTACTAAAGGCCCAATTATTAATAGGAAAATTTTCTGATGTTCTCGTAGTAACATCGTCCTTATACAAGAATAACACATCAGCTCGGCCACTTGATTTTGTAATATATCCATTTAATGTTAAACCAGAACTCAATGTAAACATAGTTTTATTACCTTCTGTAGTAGATAATAGATATTTGTTTTCTACGTATATGTTATTATCTTCAACATCAGATATTTTTATATTATCATCGATATCAAAAAAATCAAATGCTCGCGTACCATTTATCAAAATTTGTCTCTTATCAGTTGTAGGAGTTCCTATATCATTAGATGCCCAATAAGTATCATAATTATTCTGTAAGAATATTGGATTTTGAAAGAAAGGTATTTTATCCCAAGATGATTGGTTAATAACATAATATCCATTCTGAGCTGGATCTGTTTGATTCTTAACGTAAACTATATCATTTTCATAGAAAGGAGCCATATCAGCTAATTTAATGCCGGTACCAAATAATCCATTTATATTCGCTGTTGTCGATTGAATAGCAGAAGATAGTTTTAAATCTTCATACCCATTAACTACAGTATAATCAAAATGAGATAGTGCTGGAATATTATCTTGTGCTAATTTTATGAATTTGTATTTATTTTTGGATAAAGCTGGAGTATTTATATATCTAAATATAGGAGCTTCAAAATAAAACCAATTAGCACCATCGTTACTCGCACACACTATAGCGGTATCGGCATCTCCAAAAGACAAATTCGAGTATATTGGTTTGTAGTATTGGGCATCACTAGCTATAGTTTGATTTAAGAATCTAACATCTGTAAAATAATTAACGATAGGATCTGCACGACCTCCATTAGCCATAAAGGCACTTACCGTAGCTAGTGCCGCGAGACCTCCAACCGCACCAGCAAAACCAAGAGCAGCGCCCAACATAGTATATGGCAAAAGAGAAGGAAATGTTGGTAATTGACTAGATATCCCTCGATACATATCCGGATCACAATTAAAACAATTATTGACATTAGCAAGGTATGGATAAGGAGCATTAAAATTAACACTAGGTATCAGATGATTCTTGTTTGTAAAATCTCCAATAAAATTGACACCGCTAGAAGTATTATACGTATTTGATAATGGAGAAAAAGCAGAATAGTCTATATATCCTAAAACGTCTTTAGCTACAGGTTGGACAATATCATCAGTATGTATGATGATCTCCCAGCTACATAAGCTGTTCGATATCGAAGATGAATAGTTTTTGTGCTCAGTAGACAATAATCCGGCAACATTATCATTAATTAGCAGATTATCTAAAATAGTATTAGTATAGTCTATTGGATCAATAAAAGAAAAATTGATTGTAAATTCAGTACCTGTTAATGGTATATTGTAAAATTTAGTAAATGAATTACCTACTCTATTAAGTTTATTGGTCTTAATAATATTGTTATAGATTTGAAAACTTATATCATCATATCCAGTAGCTGCAACTGTTGGTTGTATTAATCCATAGTTATTTAATTGTTCTTTTAAAGGAGATCTAACATAACTATTATCTATATTGTTAGACGTAGTAATATATTTGTTAGCATGATCGGAAAATTTAAAAGTAAAATTATTAGTATAATTAGATATGTGTTCTTGATTTAATAAATATAGTCTACCAATTCCATTTGTTGGTATAGCATTTCCTGTATTCATATTTCCTAATGCTGATAAATATTGATCAGTAGTATTTCTATAAGAGATAAAATTAGGTCCAGCGAATAGTCTGTTAAAAAACTTAGTATCTTTCTGCAAAGAATCTTTCGAATAGTTAGGATTTTTAACATCTAACCACACCACTAAATTCTTGGGATTAACATAGTTCAAAAAATTTAACTTAACTTCAAGGTCTTTTATTCTCAAATGAGAAATGCCTGTTGATGGCAGCCCATAAGTTATAGAAGAAGTTAAGCACCCATTAGATATTAAGCTGTTATTACTTTGTTCTTGAATTGGAATATTCGGACTATTGTTTAAATTATCATAATCAAGATTATTCCATTTTATAGAGCTAAACCCATACTTATTAGCTAAAGTAATATCGGGTGTCAATAAATTTTCATTTAATACTATTGTAGACTGGTATACTATATTCTGTCCATCAAGAGATGGTTTAAGATTTACTAATCCTGGTCCACTAAAAACAAAAGATTTTTGTCTATCAAGATTATTAGATATCACACATGACTGGTTTACATGATTGAAACTACCGTTATCCTTTATCCACCCAGAACTAGGATGAAAATGACCTCTTTTAAATTCAACATAATGCCCACTGCCCGCTTGAGCAACTTCTTTTAGATGACAATACTTAGCTCCCGTTCCAGGGATTAGAGAATAATCGTTTCTAGATAAAAGAACTGGCATCTCTACTGATTCTGGTTGAGGATGACCGGACATAATAATTCCTATATTTTCAACCACCTCACTATCATACCCTCCGTATGGTAAAACACTTGGAGATAAGGTTGTTGAGACCCCAGGTGTTGTGTATGAAACTTTATTATTGCTGCCACTATTTATTCTACCATCTATAGAATGGTAATAGAATGTTGTTGTACTCTTATATTTTCTAACATAACTAGAGGCCCCCAGCTCCTCATTATCTGCTAATTTAATTTTTTTATCTGCTACAACTCTCTCTCTAAAGAATGATTTACATTGACCATATTTATTATAGCTATCCCTCATATTCTGTATCCCCATACTTAACAATAATATTTTAGTGTTATTAGGATAAAAAGATAGTTTTAAATTTGCATCTTGATCCATTAATGTAATTTGTTGACTATTTACATTAAAGTCTAATTGGACATCTTTAAGTTTTGTAACATGCAAACGATCAAAATTTACCTCATATGTTTCTCCGTCGTCATAATAATTATCAGAATCTACTATCCATAAAAGACCTCTTTTATTAAAAGCCAACTGTTTAAAAACGCCGTTTATTATCTTATTATTACCAGATGGTAGTGGTGGAATTATTGTAGAATTTAATGGTTCAGTATCTGACGTGGTGATCTTTAATACGTCGGATTGTGAAACTCCTCCGCTTGTTGTTCTGGTTGCTTTAACTTGATAAGTTCCAGTAGAGTAGATATGAATATCTGGAGTAGGATCTGATGATGTAGGATATGCTCTTACTTGATATGCCTTTATTCCAGCTTTATTTATGTCTTTAAATTTTAAGCAATTTGGCCCACTTATTTTTTCCCATAAGTATGAATATTCTTCGATTCCTGGACTTGGATTAACATCGTATGTTTTAATAACAGACTGCTTGTTGAAGTTAGAAATTCTTATTCCACTACCCAAATAAAATGTTTCTGCTATTGGTGCCCTTAAAGATATATCGGCTAATGGAATAACACCACTAGTAAGAAAACCGCTGGCTCCTATAGTTATAATTGATCCAGTAGTACTAATATCTGTTATATATTTTATATTTCCAATCTCTATAGAGCTATTATTGTATATCGAACTAGCTAATGGTATTGTTTTATCGTACATGCCAATAGAGGACAATGACAAGAAAGCATGAGGCCCATTGCTTATTGGTTTTTTGAGACTTAAACCGACATCGGTATTTATATTTAAGAAAGGAGGATATTTACTTATCAATTTTTTGACCAAATCTAATTTTGATTGCACATAATTGAATCTATTATGTCTTTTATATACATGATTTGATATTTTTTTGTACTTATTAAAGATGATATTTAGTATCTTCTTAAGCTCTTTTATATCTGTATTGTCTCCGATGTCTGTAATATCAAGATTTATGTATGTCATTACAGCCGAGCGTATGTCATTGTCATTCAAAATATCTATTGTAGTTCTATCTATCAGCGGAGAACTACTAAGGAAATAACATAGTTTTTGTAAAGCTAAACTTTGTTTTTTATTATAAGCATATGCCGATCCGCGAAGTCTGCGTAGTGTTAGTGTGTGATATATTTCTCTGTATATGGGATATAATGCGGGAGATATATAGGTATTAGAATTTTCTAAATTAATTTTCCCCCTTAGCGAAGAAACTTCGGTCTCATAATATGAAAAACATTCTCCGTCTGGAATCCATAGATCGTAGAATGATGGGGCGCTATTACTATTATCGGGAGTATATTTGATTCCTTTTGTCAATACATAAAAATGAGAACCGCTAGGTTGAGGTCCAATATTTATAGTCTGTATTTCGCTATTAAAACTAACATTCAGACCAGTAGCATTTATACCGGAACTATTTTGTATTAGTGCTGATTTTTTATTGAGAAGGCTGATAGTTCTATCATTAATCTTAACACCATAATCACCACTACTTAAATTCATATCTCTATAGGAAAAAGATCCAGTCCAAGATACTGTTGTTCCTATCGGTATGTCTTCATAGTCAAGAGTGCCACTACTACTATATGGAGCGCTATTTTTTTTATACCAGAACAATAAGCCGTATTCTGGCTTGATCGTTGTGCTCATAGATGATATAAACCAATTAGAGCTCATGTCTATACTTTTAAATCCTGTGCCTGATGGCGAAGGTAATTCAGTATTCCAGCTTTTAAATTTTGATTCAAAACTTACAGCGTTTTCTACTCCTAATATAGTATTTTGTATTTGCTGTCTACCAAAAAATGGTTTGTATCCTAAGAAACTTTCTCCGGTCATGAGCACGGGTGTCCAAACTTCAGTATCGACACTATTATCTATGAGTCCAATAACCGCTTCCATCCTTACTGATACTGGTTTCACCCCAGTTTCTGATTCGTATTTTATATAGACATCTCCATTTATATCGTCTATTAATCGATATTGTTCCAAATCTTGAAAGAAAGAATTATTAAAAATATCACACTTTTTAGTATTATTTATCTTATACATATTAAGCGCTTGTTGTTAGTGTCCATTTCCCATTAATATATGTAAATAAACCGTTACCGCCAGCTGCTGATAAATTAAATGGATTTTCAAAAAGAACCAACATTGTAGGATACGCTTCTCCTCGTTTTTTCCCTGGAGCATAAGACATTTCTAGGGTTGCCTGATTTGATCCCGGGGCGATAGTTCCCTTAGCTATAAATGCCGGTTTGCTAACTGCCTCGTAAAATCCACTGTCTTTATCGTATCTACACAATAACTTTGCTCCTCTTGGAGCGCTAAATCCAGCCTTGTCTTTTACAAAAACTAATCTTCTTAATCCAGCAGCTAGTGGCTCTGTTGAATACTCTAGATCGTCCAAGAAACCCCTTGCCGGATATGTTTCATCCATACCGTCATCTCTTACTAAATCTTCTTCTAAGGTTACGTAAACCATTTTATATAGAGATGCAGCGTCCGATGATTTAGTTGTCCATACTCTTCTGCTCTCGTCCCATCTCAGATCTATCGGACCAACAGGCCATAAGTCAGTGCGCTCTGCCCAATTCAAATAGAAATCTCTTAATTTCTGCTTGTCTGTCCACTTCCCTGGGGTTGTTGCTGGAGGATCTTCATAAGCATTTGTAGCTTTAACTTTCCATCTTTGCGTTTTACTAATTACTGGTCCCTGAAATCCTGCTGTTTTATCGTTTGGATAAGCGGTATTATCATCCATGAAACCGCCAACATGCTCCATATTTGTTTCATATATTACTTCAAATACATTAAAACTAAAATCTCTAGGAGCAGATGATGCGCTAGAACGTTCGATCAAATTTTTTACGTATTGCAATTCGTCAATACAAAAAACGTCCAATTGAAAGTTTTTAACCCAATCTAAATTATTATTAACCAAAAAATAACACTTCTGGAGAATAACAACTTCTATGTCGCTTAACTCTGGCGGATCTACAGGCACTTCGTCCTCGGGATCGGGCTCAGGAAAAGCCCATGTCAATATCGCCTGCAATACAGTCATGGTCGCAGTGGTAAATCTGAACACGAATTTATTATCTGATACATCTTCATATTTTTTATTAACTGTTGTATTTTCTGCTCTTAATAAAAGCTTAAATCTTCTTGGTCTACTAAATTTATCAACCTGGTAAGGCTCATCAGCAGCATTAGGAACAGGATATCCCTCAAGATCATAGCCCCAACCATGCATTACCAAAGGGCCTCTAAGACCAATGAATCTTTGATTCATTTGATAATCTACGTCGATCCCTTCCATCTCTTTTCTTTTTTTTGTCAACAATAAATCATCGTAATAAAAATCTGGCTGATTTTGAGGTTTGCCGATAAATTTTCTGCCCATATAATAATCAATACTATTATTAATATCGATATTTTTTGGCTTAACTGCTCCTCTTCCAACTATCTCTATACTGTGTCTACATCTATCGTGAAACATTCTCGGATTAGCTGAAGAATATATGCCTATAGACAAATCTCCATGAACACCGCTACCATCAGGATGAGCACCACTATATAACTGAACATTAGTATTCGCTAAAATACCATAAGGAACAACTATAGGATTTAATGTGGCTAAATTGATAGGTATTGTTACGCCAATAGTTGATGTTGAGGAGGATGTTGACGAAGCAGCAGCTGTTGTTAATGCCGACACTGAAGCTCCTGCTTTTTTAATAAAATCTAGAGCTGTTATATCTGTTCCGCTAGTTATAATATACGGAGGTAGGGTTTCTATTGACTGTGTTGAGGAAGATGTTGTTTGTGTGCTTTTAAGCATTGCAACAGGATTCTCACTGGCTCTACAACATTTATCACAGTATATTTTTATGTCTTTATATGCTTGTGAGTTTCCGTCTTTCTTTTTAAAGACATAATCGGTAAGTATTTTTTTAGAGCCCTTACAGAATGGACAAGTATAAGTATCATACAGGGTATAATTATAAGTGCTGTTTTTAAAGGTTGGATAAAAAGAGACTGGAGAAAAAATACCATCAATACTCATCATTGATTGTAGTCCGTGATCTTTTTTTATCTGAGCATCTACTTCTTTTAATTGGTACAATCCAACATTAGTTTTATATCTTAGTGTGGAGTTTAAAGCAACAGAAGACAGGTCATCCGTTAGATATCCACTATTCATAACTCCGCTATAGGTTCCTCTATCTTTTCCAGGATTCCAAATAAATCCGGATGGTCTAGTCGCACCAGAAAGGTCTAATCCTGTAACTTGACTATATAGTCCTGATGGCTCAAGATATGGGCTTTCTCGGTCTGGACACCTAATATAAGGGTTAGCCTGACCGATTAATACTGTGCTGGGACTCCATCCAAAAAGTTTACTACTCAAATCCTTCCCACTGAAAGAAGCATTCTCTATACGCTTTTCTTGTAAAAATTTATTTTGGACATTTAGAATATTGGAAGTTTGTTGTTGTACACTAGCAATTTTCTTATTTCTCTTGAATCCTTCGGTGCCTAATTTTTTTAGTCTATCATTAGCCTGTTTGTTAAAAAGTCCTAGTTTTTGTGTGTATGTTCTAAAGTGATATGTTGTTGTTATACCTCCTTGACCGATTGAGGTTTGTATATTGCTTATGATAGGACCTTCCGTATACACAGATATTCCAGTTACAACAAAAACCTTATAGTCTAAATTTTTAGATGCAATTTTTGGTGGCTGAGGTATAATAGATCCGCTATTTATTGGCAATATCGCTAAAACCCTAGAGTAAGAATCATCATCCTTAAAGTCTATATATGAAATAGATAGCTCTCCTGTCATTGGAGATATCGGATCCAACATACCCGTTGTAAAAGCTCCACCCAAACTAAATATTGGTAGTTTAGGAATATCTATTTGAGCAGTTTCGATTACTGATTGATAATTAAGCTTTTTTTCTATCTCATTTTGTGCAGCAGAGTCTAAAAATACCATTCCTCCATAATTCCACGGAACAAAATCTTCTACTATTGAAACCTCCGTTGGTGGTACCCAGTTGTCTATAGCCTTTCTTGCTTCTGCCAAGCCCACTATAACAGGAGATATTGTACAAGATGGTGGGATTGAGTCGCTAGTTGTAACGTTATTTCCGGCTGTAAAAATACTATCTCTTTGTCTATACGGATAGTTAGTCCAGGGCCCATAGCTATATTGATTAGATTTTATGGGGATTCCGGCAAAAAATGGATGAGCAACTTTTGGAGCAATTTCTACGAAATTTGCTGATTGGTTGGATGAGGCAGCATAGTTTCCTATCATATAACTATCCAAACCAGCAATAGGAGTAGTATAAAATAACATAAATCTTATCCATTCATAATCCCATTGATTTGGACTTACAGAATGCAAATAAATAGATAGATCCTCTGCTGCTATATTAGATAATACTGTTCTATTCGGGTCTTTAGAATACTCGTTACTTGAAAATCCAAGAGTTAATCCTGGAGCGTCTATTAAAATTCTCGGCCCGTACAATTTAGATGGCTCTAAATATACAAACTTTTCTTCCAAACTTGTTGTAGCATACAGCTTTTTCATTGGTATTGGAGTAGCATCAGCAGCAAATAAGCCTGAACCATATGCGTCTTTTGCTGTCGTTTTAGTAAAATTATAGTTTCCGGGATTAAAAGGTGTTCTGTTTCCAGTAGCTTGCCACTGGTTGAACATTGCTGGTAGATTTCTTAAATCTGTTACTCCCTCAACTTCTACAGTGATATAATCTGTAGCTCCTAAAGAGGATATATCTACTGAAGGAACCAAGAACTTATTTTTACTACATGTTCCGTCTCTAACACTCATCATGTATTCATAATTATCATAACTCCAAAACGGATCATTTTTAGCATTCAAATATTCATTTGCTCTAGCTGTAGTCATTTTACATATTTGATATCTGATATAATCAAAATTTTCACTAATATTATATCCAACTATAGGTTTAATTTTACCAACATCATCGGTAATATTATACCAATTTGTTGAACCAACAGCAATTGTATCATCAATTATATTACCATACTCTTCCCAGGCTCCATCATTAGTTGGCTCGTAATTATAATGTAAATTGCCTCCTCCACTAAAAACATAAGCATCTCCTACTTGAGTAGATAATACTACATCTGCAAATTGATCGTCCCTGTATGAGCGTAATGACGGAGCGTGAACCATGTATTTTTTCCCATAATACTTGGCTATATCATTAATAAAGTTATGTATGATTTGTAAATCTTTTAAAGCCTCTGGATCAATAGTTGCTGATCCGTCTCCTTTGTCTCCTGCTGTTTCTATTGTTTGTCCAAAAGGGCCAGCAATATTGCTATTAGTTAATTTCCAATACCAGTCAGTAGCATCCATTGACGCTTGTAAAGCTTGATCAGCAGTATATTCTCCAGTTGCTAGGTATTCATCATATTTTTTCTTTTGAAATGCACCTCTAACCATTTCAATAATATCATTTTTATATGTTTTAGATAATGAATATACTAAGAAATTTTCAAAGCCAGCAATAGCAGCTCGCATTTCATTTTCTGTTAATGTAAAATAGCTTTGTCCTCTAGAAGAATAAAGTCCTTCCAAATTTACTGAGGTCGTTGGTAACTCAAATATGCCCAAAAGAATAACTAGCTGACCTGTCCATGTATCAAAAAATACAGGTCTTAATTTTCTAAAATCATTATTGTTGCCTGATCCTGTATCTACAGTTATTTCACTCTCCATAGCAAAACCAAAGAATGGAGATATAACATCCATATAAATTGGAAAAAATCTTTCATTAGAATCACTTCCCCAAGCGCCAGTAGTTATGTTAGCTGAGGCAGTTGCTGGTTCTAAACCACTTTGTTTAACAATATTAGCAGAACCATAATTTCCCTGTATCGGATTGAATTGATTGCTTCCTAAGTTGTTTGCGTCCGAAAATTTGCTATCTAAAGTATTAAATGTTCCACTTATTGTGGTAATTTCATCTTGAAGTTTATTTTGATATTCATAAAATCCACTATAGGCCGGATTAATTATAGCAGACAAATCTACATTTCTGGTTGATAAAAATGAGGGAAATTTAATTTTACCATGATGATACCAGTCGCTAACTCCACTCCCTGGTTCTCTTGTTCTTGAATTATCAGGTTTCCAGCTTCCCATCCTCATAAAATCAACGAATTGATAGGTTATTGGGTTTAAAATGTATGTATTTTGAGAGTAGGCTAATCGTAAACTTTTTGCCTGATATAATCTTTGTTGTTTTCCTCCTAAGATCATTTGTCTGGCTTTGGTTTCGTTTTTCTCTTTACCAACCTGAACAGAGCTTATGGGATATCCTTGACACTGTAATAGCTTGATAGTATTTTCTATATTATTTGTTTTTGGTTGAGATAATCTAGAAATAGTATGAACCTTAATAACGTTATATAACACATTGTTAAAAAATGTTGGATAGTACGATATACTATAATCATATCCAGATTCTTCTGTTATCTGATTAATAAGATCCATTATGCTAATAACTGGACCAGCTATTCTATAATCATTTGGTGTTCTTGGTAGTTCTGATAAGTCTAGTACAAATTGACAATAATTATCTTGTATCGGATTTTGCGTTGTAGCTGGTCTGGTGCTGGTATATGACAACGTAGGAGGTATAATACCAAATCTTGTAAAACCTGTTCCCACCGGATTATATGTATCAAACTCCTGCATCGTTTTTACCAAAATTCTTCCAAAAGGAGAAAATGCACTTTTTGAACCAAAATCTCTGTAAATATCTTTTGGTGCACCTTGGTCCATATCAGAAAAAAAAGAAGGACTACTATTAACAGTGCTAGAAGTTAATACTGATAAAGCGTCAACAATTTTATTTGCAGATATACCATCCTGATTAATATTTGCCCCACCAAATCCGCCTTGTCCTAAAGACTCTAAAAATCCATAAACATTAAAAACATTAGGCATATTCCCACTAGATATTGGTCCATAATAATCAACGGATTCTCTACCTATATAATTTCTTGGACCAGCAAAACTATTATCTGTACCAGGCTTAGTACTAGTTGTTCTACTATAAACAGCACCAGCAAAACTATCTAATATCACATAACAGTTTGATAAAACACTCTCAAATCCAGCAATATTAACAGTATAATTTTCTCCTCCTGAATTTAAGCTGCTACTCCAAGATTGTACAACTCCACCAAAAGCAAAATCTCCCATTTTAAAATAAACGGGAGTATTAATAATGTCATATCCTTTATTGAGATTTGAATTATCGCTTTGATATTTAGTTATTAGAGTTCCATCTATTGAAATTCTATTTGGTTTACCAAAAAATCCAGGATCACTATTTAGCCAATACTTAGAAAAAACACCAGTAGGTTCGGCATAATTAGAAATAAATTCATAAAAAACTTTACCAGGAACCATAAGATCTTCTAGTTTTGTTCCTGGAATCCCTGGAATGGGCGGATTTCCTGGTGTTGCTGCTGTTCCTGTCGTAGCAGCAATGCCTGTTGTATCTATATAACAGTTGATACCGCTACAGTCATAGTAATGATTAGGAAGATCAAAAGAAGATAGCTTTAACTTTGCAATTAACTCTTGGGTAGGTATTCCTATATACGTATCAACAGCAGGACTAAGATCTCTGTTGTCAATAGGCTTGCCTTCATCTACAGATTTTGGAAACTGCTTGGATATTGCTGCAGAGCTTGTTCCTCGACCAACCAAGCAAGCAAAAGGATTTTTATCATCGACCAAATTAACTGTTAATTGAGAGGCTTGTCCGCCCCATCCTTTACTAACATTGAAATTTGATACGCTTGCTCCTAAGAACAAGGTTTGAGCAATAATTTTGTCATAGCTATTACATCTTTGTGTTGCCATATTTAATCATCTAAATAAGATCTTGATAAATTACAGGTTTGATATACCCATCCTATTGTTCTAGTATATCTTCCTTCCGTTGGATTCCAGCTAGAATTGTCTTGAGATACAAATACTTGTCCGGTGTCATTAGTGCGAGTAGCAAAAGTACCAAAAATTGAAGATTGCCTATCACCAAAAGGCTTAAATCCTTCTATAATTTCTTGAATTGTTTTATAGGTAGTACCACCAGTCCATAATGGACACTCTTTACTAGTCAACATAAATCCATTAAAGCTACTAGGAGGAACAACAATAATTTCAAAAGTCAAATCTTTTTTAGCGCTAGTTTTAGCTCCTAAAGACTGTAATACCGGCCCTAAACGACGACCAAGAACAAAAGCCTCATTAATAACATCAACAGGACCAGTCTGGTTAATACTGATATTTTCTGCTAATACTCCGCTTATAAATCTAAATCTGTCATTAAATTCATAAGAATAGCTAATTGTTCCTTTTCTTGAGTCGTGTCCTTCATTTGTTGAGATTGGGATAATATTTAGTAATTTTTGTTTACAGTATGTTGGGTTTAGTGGTGGAGGCTGGGGAGTGGTAGTTGATGATACGTAATCATCTGTGCTTCTTTCAAGATTTATAGGAAAGCTAGCTCTTCTATATAAGTATGGTTTTATATCATTTAACCATCCGCTTAAAGCGTTCTCATACTTACTCGCATAAAATTTTTGATCATTAGAGCTAATACTTAATCCTGATGAGTCTAAAATTTGTTGAGAAATAGTTCCTGATTCACCATTTCTAAGATAGGGAGATAAATCAATCTTTCCGGTTGTTGGAACCAGACCAGAAGCTCCACTCATGATAGGAAAGGGAGATATCATTAATCCTTTAACACTTCCTTGTACCCTTACTGTTCTTACAAATCTTTCATCTGTTGAAGCTTCTACAGTATAGTCTTCTACATATTTTATGCCGGTAGGCATAGCTAGCCATGTCTCATTAACTTCATAAGATCCGGCAGTCTCGCTAAAGCTTATTGTTCTCAAATGATTATACAGAAATAAATTTGAAAAATTTGATATGTTGGGAGTCGCTGATATACCAAAAGATATTCCGGAACTGCTGGAAGTATTTCCTGCCCCGTAGGGCTGCGCTACTCTTTCTGCTACCCAATTTTTAGCATTTAAATATGCAGAAACATTAACCCCGCAACCTGTTCCGCTAGGGCCAGATATTCCTTCTGCCGAAATCCTACGAGATAGTTTAAATTGTGGTATGTTGGTAAAATTTAATGCTGAAGTTCCATATGGGCTGGGTTCTCCAGCATTGCTTGCTGATGGTACCAATTTTGTTGTGCTGGTATTGCTACTTCCGTTGGATGCTCCTGGCGCTGGTAGTGGAGGATTTAAAAGAGGATTATGATATTCTGATTTTTGAGTGACATCTTTGGCAAATGAAGCATAAACATACTCTTCCATTGGTTCTAATGACCAAGAGTCTGATCCGCTTTTAATTAATTGCCCACTGGGGCCGGGTTTGCTATATTCTAAATCAATACTATAATCAGCAGAAAAAATCCAATTATCATTACTCCTATTAAGAGCAAAAGAATTAACTTTAACCCCACACCCCTCTATAATATTAGAGTTGCCGCATTGTATTTGGAAAGTACCAAGACCACTTTGAGAAAATAAGTCTGTCATTCTTTGAGCGGCATCTAATATAACGGCAGTTCCTGTTCCGTCTGGATTAGTTCCTGAGGTATTTGCAGCCCTTAGTATCTTACCATTAAGAGTTACTTTGGTAGTAATACTAAATAATGTTCCTGCTTCTGATCTATTAAAAACTGTTGATAAATCAACCATGGGTACTGGACCAGCAATGTCATGCAGTCCTGTACCATTATAAAATACCCTAACTGGCTTAGTTGGGGCTGATGATCCATTAGAGCTTGATCCCTCTCCGGCCTGAGTAGAGAATAATGGATTATCATCCTCATAATATAATGGACTACTATATACCATATTTTTCCTTTAGAAAATTTCCCTTATCAGATAATTACACGAACTGGTAGTAGAAAGATACTCTTTTTTGTTCTTCCTTAGCTACAAAACTAAAGCTTTCTGGAAATGTTCTTACTGGAGTATTATTCAAATTTTGAATATACACAGTATATTTACGTCCAGGAATCAGGTCTTGTATTTCTACTACAATATCATTTGGACAATTGCAAGTTTCGTTTGCTTTATTAATAATATTCCCATCTGGAAATGATACTTTTAAGTCTTTGACCATATTTCTTATGCTCCTTAAGTATAAATACACCAAAAAATAATCTGTTTATATCGTTAATTAGCTTTGCCCAAACTCCTCTGTTGGTACATCTATAAAATCTCCAGAGTATGCTCTATTATATCCTTTTGTTATTCTTAAATCATCAATATAGCCGTTAAAGGGTCTTGGTCCAAAAGTTGTGTCTGTTCCAATAGTTAGATTATTGGATGATGCAGCAAAATTAATAGCTGTTGTTCTGGTGGCTACATTAAGTCCATCAATATACATGTTATGAACGTTGCCTGTCCTAGACCATACAAAATGATGCCACTGAGAGTCTCTGTATGTGTCTATAGAAGATACTAAGAAAGGCGAAGAATTACTATAATCTGCCCAATAAATAGTTAAAGGACTTGATCCGAGTCCATTTAATAATATTGACCAACCACCGGCATATGGTGAAGATCCCCAGTCACGATTTAGAATAGTAGCAAGCGGAGTACTTTGACCTGTTAAAAACCAGAACTCAATCGCCATATCTGATGATCCAAAATCTAATGATGTAGATGGTGCTACTGTCATATAGGTGCTATTAGAACCACCGAAAAACATGCTACCACAACCATATTTTTTCTGTGTTGACGAATACGTGGGACTTCCAAAAACCGAAACATTCTTTGGGGAAGGCGAGAAATCTCTATTAGCTTGGTTATTAAAAGGTAATAATAAAGAGACTAAAGAAAAGGAGGGATCGGTGGTTTTTGTTCCATTAGAAAATGCTGATGATGGTATCTGTATGCTGCTACCAGTATAGCCTCTGTTAGACCCATTTGTTATACGAATATCGTCTATATAGCCTGGAAAATAATTTGCATCCACATTAGTGCCTATGATAGCATTAGGAGATACTGGTGTAATATCTGCGGAGTAAGATACAGTATTACTATCAACAGCACCATTAATATATCCTCCAATAATTCCAGATGATCTGACTATAGCAACATGGGTCCAGGTATTAATAGGAATAGAAGAATTACTTGTAAAACGAGAACCAATACCAGCACTACTTACAAAGTCTAAACGATATGTTCCTATATTCCATATACCAAGAAGCCAGTTGGTATAAGTTGCAGCAGCACTTCTAGTATCAATAATAGGAGCATAAGTCGCTAAACTAGTCGGATATATCCATGCCTCAATAACGAAATCACCACTTAAAGACAGTCCGGTAGAAGATGTACTTAAATAAGAGCCGTTTTGACCATATAGGCTCTTACCTCCCCACTTACTCTGTGTTGATGATTGTGTGGCAAGTCCTGCTGCTGATATGTCTCTAGCTGGGCATATGGATGAAGAATCTATGAAACTATCATTATCTCTATCAAAATGCAACAACATTGTGACAAATGAGTAGTATGGATCGTTTAAAGTAGAAGATGATGATGGAGATGGGGTTGGCGTTGGAGTAGAGGTTAGGGTTGGCGTAGAGGTTGAGGTTTTAGTAATAGTAATGCTTGGGGTTGGAGTATTTGTTGCTGTTGGTGTTGATGTTGTTGTTTTTGTTATGGCAATAGTTGATGTGATTGTAGGCGTTACAGTGATAGTCGATGTTATTGTGGGAGTAACGCTTGTGGTTGCTGTATTGGTTGGAGTTACTGTTGGAGTAGCGCCTGGAGTTTTTGTGTTGGATGGAGTAGTTGTTGGACTTATGGTTAATGTTGGACTTATAGTCAATGTTGGAGTAGTAGTTTTTGTAACTGTTATTGTAGGAGTTATGGTGTTTGTAGGAGTAAATGTTTGTGTTACTGATGGTGTTGGAGTTGGGGTACGAGTTGTTATAGTTGGTCCACCAACAGTATTCTTAGCTATAATATAATACTGGTTTTTTTCTAGATATTTTAAACTATTATAGTCCAAAGATCCTTGATTAGTGATCCAAGCAGAAAACCCATTTTTGCTATTGTTTAAACCATAAATATACCCAATACTATTGATCCAATCAGCATCATATAGATTAATATTTGGTCCAGTATATTTTATGATATTGATTGGTTTATCTAATGATACTAGTGGATTGGTATTATCTGGTAATGTTTGCTGGTACAAAACATAGTCTGGGCGATTAAGCTTGCTAATTAAAAGATAGTTTTTATTAGGTTCTAGAGTTTCTAAGGAATTATATTTGTTACCAGGAATATACTCTATATAATGATCTCCATCATCAGAAACTGTAATAATTTTTTCTATTTGAGATAAAGCATTAGAGTTTAAGTCCTTGATGTTCATTGATCTTGGAACTGAGCTATTTGGGAATTCACTAATTGGTACATTAATAGCCGATCCTGTGTATCCTCTATGAAAATTATTAGTGATTCTAAAGTCGTCGATATATCCTTTAAAATAAGCATTTCTACCAATAAAATAAGTCATAAAGCCCATTGTTCTATCCAAAGAATATTCGGTATTATCAATTATAGTATTACCTCTTTGAATTCCATCAATATATAGTTTGTTTGATGATCCTGATCGTGATATAACAAAGTGTTGCCACCTATTATTTACTAGGTATTCATTTAGTCCTGTAAAGCTTAATTGATAGCCCCCTATGCCAGCGCCTAGTTTCAATTCTCCCGATGAACAAAATAACCGAATACTTTTATCTGATCCAGAGATTGGTCTTAGAATAAATCCACTATCAGTAAAATTTGGTTTTTTCATCCACCACTCAATAGCAAAGTCTCCAGACAAAAACACTGAATCTGTGCCACTCAATGTAAAATATCCATTCCCATAATCTCCAGTATCAGGATTATAAAAACTCCCAGAACCAAATTTTTTATCTGAAGACGATATTATTGCCGGAGTATTTGATGTAACAGACCGATTGTAAATTGATGAATCAACCAGAGAATTTCCATTAAGCAAAAGAGCAACCTGTGAAAAATAAGGATCACTATCAGCAAGATAGGTAAAAAATAAATATTTCGAGGCTACGTTGAATGGTAGGGGATAAATGGTCATAATTGATTATATTTCTAAATTTTTTCAGTACTATCTATATAGTATCTCATTAACTTGGTACTGTCAATTGAACGATATTACTATTGATAGAATAATAGATAGTACCACCGAAATAACTTATACTTGTTTTGGCTATACAGCGGTAGTATTTATTGTTATCATTAGCGTTGGTAAGACCAGTAAGATTTAATGTGCTAGATGTTGCGGCAGGAATATAATTTAATTGTTGTGGATATTGTGGGGGCTTGATATCAATGTTGAGCCTTTGTACCATTGGTATGTTGGGACTGATGCTTCGCCAATAACGCTTACAGGGAAAGAAAATGTTGCATTTCATCCTACAGCAGTTTGTGGTGCTAGAGTAGTTTGTGTCAAAAATGGCCAATTACCAACTGTTTCATTTGCTACGGTCCAAACCGGGACTTGTGATTTTAGGTCTATTTAGTATTATTATAACCAGCTACAGGATCTAAACAACATATTAGTCATATTATACCGCAAATATCGCAACATCTTTAAATGTACATACACCATCGCCATCTGAACCAAAAGTTATGATATCGCCATTAGTAACAGAAATTACGTTTGTTTGGGTGTCACCATCACCAAATAAAGTAGGTATTGCCACACTATCATTTTTATAGATCTTACCTTCATTACCATCACTAGTATCATCATTAAATGTTGCTTTTATTATTACTTTTGTAGCTAATGAAGTAGCTGTAAATCTATAATATCCTATACCATTAGGAATCCCAGGCTTATTGATATATATTTCTGCTGCTCTATAATAAGGAAGAACTGCTGTTCCATTAGCAATAGCTCCAAATGAACTAGTATCAGTACCGCCAGCATCTCCTACTCTTGATATGGTTAATTTAGAGGCAGCTGCTGGACCAGAGCTTGAGAATGCTGAAGTTGGTAATGTTATTGTACTTCCAGAATATCCTCTGCTACTTCCATTAGTAATTCTTAATTCGTCTAAGTATCCGGGAAAATTAATACTAGAAAAAAATGTTGAGATATTAGTTCTTCCAATACGTAAAATACCATTATTGTCTACCGCTCCTGCTAATATATCAGACGAATAAGATAATGTTGTTGAGTCTTTTACTCCATTAACATAGATTGATATAACACCAGAAGATCTAACAACAGCAACATGAGTCCATGAGTTTAGTGGTACACTAGTACTACTTGTTGTCAAGGTATTCCCCGGACCACTATCTGCCTCAAAAGATACTCTATAGGTACCAGAAACATTCTTTAGTGCTAAATACCAATTGTCTGGAGCTGTGACCGATGGAAACTGACGAGCGTCAAATATTGGAGCATCAGAAATTAATGAGGTCGGGCGTACCCATGCTTCTAAAGCAAAATCATCGTAGAATGAAAACTCGCTATAATAATATATTGGAGTACTTAGATAAGAAGTATTATCTGGTATATATAATGACTTTCCACCAAACACACTTTGAGTTGCAGACTGAGTTGCGTTGCCGCTAGTTGATATTGTTCTTATGCTTGACATTGATGATGAATCAGTAAATGTATTGCCTGTTCCGTTTGCTCCAACTAGCAAAGAAACATATCCGAAGTATGGATCAGGCAATACTTGTTCTGCCGAGACGCTGACGTTAGAAAAAGAATGATCGTTTGAGTTTGTCAAAAAGAAAATTATGTCACCTGTGATAACAGAGAACGAGCATGTCCTACTGTCACCAACAGTGGTTACGACTCCGCCTCTGTTGAGTCTAATTACACCACTACTTTCGTCACCCTGTGGATCGTAAAAAGAGGAGGTCACAGTCACAATTGAATCGCCATTTGCAGTCCATGTATAACGGCTCAGGCCGTCGACGTCACCGTAAGTCAGGCTACCGGAACGAGTGAATGTCGGACTGGAAGATGTCCCTCCTACTGTGAACGTACTCGGGCCTTCGGTGGCCGCGTTGCTTCGTGATATCTCTAAAATAGGAGGCGGCGGCGGAGTTATTGTTGGCGTTGGAGTTGCTGTTTGGGTTAATGTTGTTGTTACTGTTGATGTTATTGTCGGAGTTACCGTTATTGTCGGAGTTACCGTTGGAGTTGGATCTTGTGTTCTAGTGACTGTTGGAGTAATTGTTGGTGTTGACGTTACAGTAGATGTTATACTTGGAGTTGGGGTTAATGTAGGTGTTGAGGTCGGCGTTAGCGAAGGCTGTGGCAGTATACCATCCCCGTAGATATTTGCATTAACGCAGGTTGGAACTTCATCACTTTGAGTGGCATATACCCAATATCCTGCACTAGTACCACCACCCTTATAGTAAGCCGCTTTATACCATTCATTTTCTGTGGGAATGTGATATTTTGCTCCAGGATTTTTGGCTACTGCATCTCCAGTAATTCTTTCATTTAGGGTATATGCTCCATCTTCGGTTGTGCTATTATCTTGAGGTCCAGTTCGTTTACCATTATGAAGCCAATTGCAGTATCTTGCACAATCAAACCAACTTACAGATATCACCGGCTTGTCACCATAATTAGTTTTCACGGAGTAAGTGTAACTTCCGTTACTTCCAGATCTTGTGATACCGCCCCTGACATTTGCCATAAGGGTATTGTAAAGAAGATGAGTGTCAGTTACTGCCACAGCCCTTAAAAAATCAATATATTCATTATTGGTTATTGTGAATTTTCCTATAGCATAAGTATAAGAAACATTACCTTTTCCAACACTTCCTCCTGTGTCAGGATCATTATTAGTATCACCAACAGTTACAAAGTCAGGAAGGAATAAGGGATTAAGTGTAGAATAACTTGAAGCTATACGAAAACCGATGTAGTAGTTGTCCTCGACCGCCGGTTCGGCCGAGATTTTGTAGAAGGATAACAAGGGGGACGGGCCACTCATCCAATAGCCGCCCCGTATCTGCCGAAGCGAGCCAGCAGTACCATCCAGATCGTTCCACTGATACACGTTGCCGCCTTGATCATAAGTTCCATAAGCGCTCGGCCCACCATTACTTCCAACAGTTGTTACATTACCGTCCTGACTATCCCAATCAGCACACACATTAAAATTAGCAGAGTTGGCTCCTGCTGAAACAGCAAGCCATGGTGATGGAGTTATACTTGGTGTCAATGTTATTGTCGGAGTAATAGTTGAAGTTATAGTATTAGTCAGGGTTATAGTTGGAGTTATAGTTGGAGTTATCGTATTTGTTGGCGTAATAGTAGGAGTAACACTATTAGTAGGAGTAACTGTTTTAGTTATAGTATTTGTAGGCGTTATTGTTGAAGTTATAGTAGGAGTTATCGTATTTGTTGGAGTTATGGTTGGAGTAGGAGTTGGGGTAACCATTCCAGCTGGAAGTATACAAACGTCATCGATAGCTGGGCCAGCACAAGTACCGGGTGTCATACTTTCAAATTTAATACTAGTATTTACTATTCCTACTTGAAGAGGATTACCAGAAGAGACAAAAGAAAAACTTTGACCAATCCATCCCATGGATGAGTATGTTCCATCGTGAGGATGGCTTGTTGAATCGAAATAAAGACTACCCGAATAAATAACGTTCTGAGACACAACTACCGGATCATAATTATTGCCGTTAAATATAACAACATTAGCATATTTAGGACCAAGATCAAGTCCATTATTAGCAGCTAATTTGAAATTAACAACATAACTTTCTCCGACTGTTGTTGAAAATGTTTGAATAATATTACCTGCAGAGCAGCTATTTAAATCTACCCATCTATTTATTGGTAGTTCTGCAAAATTTGCAACATCAACATTATTAATTATCCAGTTATCTGCGAAGCCACCACCTAATCCAACAGGAACTCCAGCTTCAAAATCTCCATTATAGATTAAGTTTCCACCACATACCGTATATGGTATTCTGGTTTGAGTAGGCGTTTGTGTTAAAGTAGGAGTTATAGTAGTTGTTATGGTAGGAGTAATAGTCTGAGTTGGAGTTATTGTTATAGTAGGAGTGATGGTTCTAGTCGGAGTTACTGTAACTGTTGAAGTAACTGTTACTGTAGGGGTAATTGTTGGAGTGATTGTTGGTGTTGACGTACTAGTTTGCGTTACGGTAGCAGTTACTGTTGGAGTGGGCGTTCTGGTGGACGTTATCGTTGGAGTAATAGTATTTGTTGGAGTGATCGTTGGAGTCGCCGTTGATGTGAAAGTTGGAGTACAAACGTTATCATTAGAATAATAGCAGTAAGGACCATTTCTAGTAGGAGATAATGGGACACAAACTATATCAGCATTATATTGTGTAGCATAATTCCAATAT
>Ga0181358_1000016_pt1 | contig 67823 bp, 70 predicted proteins | sample Fa13VDMM110SD_FD_130096 | JGI IMG/M metagenome (GOLD analysis project Ga0181358, IMG submission 130096) | Freshwater viral communities from Lake Michigan, USA - Fa13.VD.MM110.S.D | ecosystem: Environmental > Aquatic > Freshwater > Lake | place: USA: Michigan | collected 2013-09-24 | reverse complement strand
TACTGGTGATAGTGGAGAAACAGGACCAACAGGACCTACTGGTGATAGTGGAGAAACAGGACCAACAGGACCTACTGGTGATAGTGGAGAAACAGGACCAACAGGATCATTTGGTCCTCTTGGAAATGTCTTACGTGTTGATGCAATAAACGGAAATGACTCAACTGCTACACCTGGAGGATTACCGTATTTAACAGTTCAAGCTGCTTTAACTGCAGCTGGAGCTACAGGTGGAACAACTGTATGGGTCTTACCAGGAGAATATAATCTTAATGCTGAAATTGTAATTCCTGCCAATGTTTGTTTACGTGGATTAAATGTACAAACTTGTGTGATTCAAATGTTAAATGTAGACTCATCTACAACTTTAATTAGAATGGGTGAGAATTGTCGTATAGAAGACTTAACATTAAATCTAACATCAATGGGCCATCATAATTTGAAAGGAATAGAATTCATTGGAACATCAACTCAAACGTCAAAAATACGAACCTGTGTATTAACAGTTGATAATTCAGGTGCTTCTAGTGTCGGAACAAGCAATGTATATGGAGTTGAATGTAGTGGAACAGGCGGATTAAATTCAACGTCTTTTTCATTTAATTCTCTAAAAGGCTCTACAATTAATGTAAAATCAAATGGAAGTGGAAATAAACGTGGTATTATTGTGACTGGTACAAATATCGTATCAACTCGTGACTTGAATGTATATGTAGCTGCTCCTCCAACAAACGCAGGATTTACTGGGTCATATGTCGGAGTTGAAACGAATGATGCAACAAATACAGGTTCAATTCAAATGCGTTCTACAACAATTGGAGCTATTAAGGCAACATTACCACAAACCTATACATCCTCCGATATTCTTCAAACAACACCTTTAACAATTACTAATCCAACATATTTAGCTTCATCTGGTATTCAAATAGGTCCTGGAGTTGATTTAGTAACAAAATCGGCAGGACAAAAAGGGTTTTCTACCTATAGTTATCCAACAACCTTGTTCTATTCTGTGTTAGGGAATATTGGTAGTAAAAAGAGCGGATATTTGTGGCCTGGAACAGTTTATTTTTCATCAACATATCCGGATACAACTACCCCAGTAGCTCGTTATAGAGTTCAACAACCACTTATATTATCTGGAATGCAAGCTACGTGTAATGCTATTACAGGAGGAGATAGTGTAGTGATAACAGTATGCAAGAATGCTGCGGTTGGTAATGTATTATCAAATGAAACATCTTTTACAGTTACATTAACTAATGGAACACCAAATGCTTCATTTTATGAGGCATCAGTTGATTTTGCAGCAGGTGATTATATAAACTTACACATCGATGCGGGAGCAGGAAATAGTAGTTTACACGATTTAGCAGTCCAGTTAGATCTGTTCTAATTTAATGTAAACAAATATAAGGTCTGATTGAGATCAGCTAGTATTTCATCACGAATATTTAGAAGGTCAGTATCTGTATTCTTCAAATTTCTAGGAAGTTTATGAGTTAGCCATTCAATTGCCGATTTTAAAAGAGCAGGTGCTTCTTGATCATGAAAGTTACGAATCTTAATGATACCTGTACGTCCACTCAGCTTTGGACGACCATATTTTCCCATATATACTTCTACAAACTTGTCGATGTTTTCATCAAGTTTGCCGACTAAATCATCTGTGGCTTTATGACGAGGAAAACTCATTGTTTGCCAATGATAAATCTTAATTTGATCACGCAAAGTCATCATAAGACATACGATTTCACCAGACATTTATTAGTTAATCAAGAAAGTAATGGACTTAAATACAATTTTTTTATCTTTATTTGGTCTTATGTTTGTATATGCGAGTTATACTGCTTGGACATCTCCAATTCCTGTTACATTTAATCCTATAAGAAATGGTCTTCTTGTTGCACAGGATGTTGGTAAATCAAAGCAAATACAATCAAAAACAGGAGATGCTTCTTTACATGTAGAGAAGGTAAGACGTCAAACTGTTAAGACAGTTGGAAGTGCTAAGCCATTAACAATTAAAGAATCAACATATCAGCTTGGTTCAACAACTGGTGCAATTGAAACGTTTTTTATTGGGCAGAATAAGGCATAAATTCTGTTTTATCACTTTTTTGCTTTAATGTAGCTTTTTCTGAAGCACTAACTCCTTCCCATGATCCAGACATTGCATCATAGCGTGCTTGAAATTGTGAACTTGTATTTGTAGGTTTTAAATCTAAAAATCCAGATACACCTATCTGTGTACTAGTATTTTGAAATGGAATCGAATTACTAGAAGTTGGTGTAGCCGTTTTTCCTAATGCATTAATATATCCACTCCAATGATCTTTCATATTGCTCATTTATAATCTGGATTCCAAGAGTTTTCTCCATCAATAAACTCTTGAACAAACCAAGAAATATCATCATTAATATATTTTGCATCACCAAAATCAACCATATAAATTTTATCATCTTTTTCAATAAAGTTATATGGAGTTATATCTGGATATTCAATACCTTCTTCTTCAATTAATGTTCTTACCATAATTCGAATTTGATCCCATATCCATTCAGGAATTTCTTCTGGATCTTCACCATATACATCTGCTAAACATTCTGTATCCAGATTCTCCATAAAGATAAGACACACATCCTCATGCTTTGACGTCCTTATAATCTTTGGAGCAAATCCATACTTTGCAGCAATACTCTGCAATTCTATCTCATTTTGACATGTAGAAGCAGATACCTCCTTGATGAACATGTTGCTTAAAAGCAAATAAGTCTTGAATAAAACATTCCGTTTTACTTAGTAAATGGTAGAAGAACCAGATTTACAGACTAATGATACAAAGCTAATTAGATCGAAAGATACTAAAGAGGTAAGAAAGTTACTTACTTCTTCAGGACCATTAATGGTTGTAGTATATGCTAAATGGTGTGGTCATTGTCAGAGTATGTTTGAAACATGGAAAGACTTAGCTTCCAAGGTAGATGGAAAAGCAAAGGTATATGTTATTGAAGCAGATGACTATACTGATAAGGATATTTCAGGATATCCTAGTATGCGTGTAGTTAAGAAGGGAAAAGCTAATGATTACGAAGGTGGACGTTCTGTACAAGAACTAACATCTGCCTTACTTGGAAATAGCTTTGGAGGGAAGAGGTCCAGAAGGAGTCGTACCGGTAAGTTTGTCCGTAGAGTTAGGAAGGTTACGCAAAGAACCCTTCGCCGCAACATGACCCTCGTTTAATATCTTTGCATGTCTAGCAGGTGCAGTTGATGAATAATCGGGTTTATCTAAATCCTTAGCTAGCCACTTCTTAAATCCATCTAAATCATTTGGCACCATTGCAGACTGCATTGTATGAAAGGTTCGCATTGCTTGTGTTTGATCAAAGAGATCCGATGTATCCATATAGATATCAGATGTCTCTTTAAAACTTTTCATCATTTCAATCTTAACATCTCTACGATTTGTAGGCGCAGCATCCTGTCTATTAGGGTCATCAATAATCTCTGTTAAAAGAACATTCATAAAAGGATTTTCTTTTGATGGCATCGTATATGCTTTTCCAATCTTTTCATCATCCCTTGCAATAAATGATTCAATAGTCTTTCCATTCGGGAATAAGTTGTGAAGAAGAATGGTAACTACCATTACAATTGGAATAGACATTACATATCCACTTACGCCTGTAGCCATAAATAGAATTAATGAGAAATACGTTGAAAATCTGACAACCGAGTTTAATGCCTCTGCAGTTGTCATTTCTTTTGTGGGTACAAACTTACTCCAATTATCACTATCAAAAAGAATAGTTGGATTCTTAAACCAGATTTGATCGGGCATCTTATATTACTTTGAGTTTTTCTCTTGGAGCTTTCGTTGCAATCGAGCAAGTATACGTTGTCTACGAGCCTCTGGTGAATTACCCATAATTACGGCGGCAGGAACATTTCCTTGTCTACGTCCACCTAAGGCATCATTAAATACATTACCAAATAGACTCATTACCTTTGCCTTAATAGCTTCTACCTCTCGTGTGATTGTATTCTGGTCAAACTCTCCTCGTCTGATCTTATCTTTAATGGTATTCTGAATCTTAGTTATAATTTTCTTAATAGCTGGATTTTCTGGATTCTTCATCATCTCTATTAATTCGGCTGGGTCTTCAACATTAAGTTCAAATTCAGATATATCAACCGACTCCATAATACTTGTAAAAATCTTCACAAGACGAGATTGTAGCACAAAATCAATAATGTCCTTAAAACGCCCTTCTGATGCCTCATCATTCAAAATTTTGGTTACTGCGTCATTTTGTTGACCACTCGCATTCCATATATTCTTAATGATATCTGAAACCTTACCAACCTTCTGCTTAATATCTCCATGAAAGAATGCTGCAATCATACAAGGTACCAAATTCTTAAATATGAGATCATGTTTTGTCTCATCAATTTTACTTAGATTGCGTCCAAATACAAGTCGATCTTCATTAAAGAATGATTTGTCTTTTTGAATAATTAGCATTACGTGAGGATAGAATGCCTCAAATTCAGCCACAGCTGAAGCAATATCTAATTCAATTGTTTCATCTGGAAATATTTCTACTATAAATTGTTTAAAGATTCCATTAACATCCATTTATATTATAATAAAGTCAGTCTGTTTAAGCACGATTTCCAGCGCGACTTTTCATAAGATTCTTGTCCTCTTCAGTTAGACATACACAACCAGTATCTGTATTAAAAGCAGCTGGGCAGCACTCAGGATCAACCTTGTTACCAACTAGAAACATTAGTTTCCCATCTTCTGCCTGTGATGGTAGACTAGCTCCTACAGGAGCCGCTGAATGTGGCTCTGTTTGTGCCCATCCAGAAATTCCACCATCTAGAGATACACTATCATATGGACCAATTCCTTGACCACTTAGCGGAGCACCTACTGACTTCTGCATAAAGTGTTCTTTTGATGAAGGAGTAGGGATATTACTAGCACCAAACTGTACAAAGAGTCCGGCTAGAATAGCCGCAAATAGAAATGCCATTACTAAACTAGTCTTATCCATTCTTTATTATGATGGCTGCGATTTTTTCACAAGAACCCAGAAGCTCCTAACATCGAGGCTATCGTAATAGCAAATACTAGAAGTTCGGGTTGAAATAACGCTAATATAATTGATATTGCTAATAATGCATAAACAAATCCTTTAATAATTGAGATACATAACATAACAAACGCTACTGCTGAATCAATTAGAGTATTTGCTAGAAATACCGCTATCCATCCCTCTCCTGCAAATCGTTTTAGTACATCTCGAATCTTGATTAAAATATATGAAATTGAACTAGCTGAATTTGCAATTTTTCCGAATGTCATAGCTGCAAATGATAACATAAATTTACGAATTCTGCTAAACATATCTCTAAAAATAGATAATGGACCACTTATCTCAGTGATTCCTGCAGCTAGATCTTTAAACATCAACATAAGTCCATCAATAACAAATCGAAATATGCTTTGTCCAAACATGTTGATACAGTGCTGAAAGTTCTCCTCGACTCCTATATCCGGACGAATAACACCTGCTAATGGAATATATATTGGATTACACCTATATTCATTCCAGTGACGTCTAACTTTATCTACTGACTCACTAGCATGTATAACTCCCATCAAAAATACTGCTAAGATTGGAATGGCATAGAATAACCACATTTCACTACTCTTTTATCGGGAAACTTATAACGCCTTTATTACTCCCATAATTGGTCCGTTCATGACAGATTGTCCTGTCTCCATTCCAGTATAGAAAATTAACATGAATGACATCATGACACCCATAATCCGACTAAGCAGTGTTCGCATACGAATGATGATATATTGAACACTACTCATTAGATTCTGAATCTTACCAAATACACTTCCAACAATACCTAGAAATCCACCTCTCATGCTAGACATTGTAGTTCTCATATCTCTAAGAGCACCACCTAGTTCTCCTACTGTTTCGCCTACTGTATCAAATTCTGCCATAATAGGATCCATCATAAAACCAGCATAATCATGAAATCCTTTCATAGTACATTTTGTAAAATTTGTAAACACATCTTGACCAACTAAACTTGCCATAGGCATATAAATTGGATTACATCTGTATTGTACCCAATTACGTTTTAGATGATCAACTTGGCTTAATGCAAATAAGTATGTTGATGCTCCTACTGCGACAATTGTTGCCACTGCAAAAATAATCGTCTCCATTACTTATCTAAAACGGATTTCTTACGCCATAAAAACACAGATTTACTATCCAAAATGGACTACCATTCAATGAGCCTCATAGATCTCAAACAAGCAGCAAAGAACCATGTTCCAAAGATTAAGCAATATTATATCAAATCACGAATTGAACTCATTAAATTACTGTCAATGAGTGAACTTCCTGTAGAAATGTTAATTTCTAAAAAGACTATTGCTGATCTTCGTAAGGAAGCGCAAGATCGTAAGTTTCCAAATATTTGGAAGTTACGTAGAGCAGAGTTAGTTGAATTATTATATCCTAGCTCTGAGCAAAATAATCAGAATAACAACAGTGGACAAAAACATGATAACCCAGAGAAAAGTGAACGCGATCAAGTAGGGATAAACGTGTTGAAAAACGCGTAACATTATCGGTCCAAGTATGTTTTGGTCGACAAACGCATGAAACTCAGGACTCGAAAAAAATGCCAATATGTCAATGGGTGTTTTTTTCATTCTGATTTTTGTCTTCGTTTGGATATAAACATAACGATGAAACAATCGCAGACAGTTCGTTTAGCACTTGTACTTGGTGGCATTCTTGTTGTCGGCTTTTTAATCTCAAATTATTCATCTGCCAAAGGTGTACTTGGCGAGGGCATGGAACAGTTGTCAGGTGCACTTGGTGTTCAAGGTCCTCTATCAGATGGTGGCCCTATGGCGTCACCGTCTCATAGTCAAGGTGGAAATGCTCAACCGTCTGAATCTCTACAGTCTCGTAAAGCCGCTGCTCAGTCTGAGTATACCGAGACTCATTTAGCTAAGGATGAGCTTCTACCGAAGGGAGGACTTGGTGCTTCATGGGCAGCTGTGAATCCTTCTAGCATGGGTGATCTAAAGGGACAGAACTTTCTAGATGCCGGCAGCCATACTAATACCGCGGTAGCCGGAGTATCACAAACTAACAGAAACTCTTCATGGGATGTTCGATCTGAGTATCCTAATCCTCAGGTAAAGGTTGGTCCGTTTATTAACACTACGATTGAAGCCAATCCTTTCAAGCGTGGACTAGATGCGTAAGCAAAAAACTAGATTACGGTTTCACTCCTTTTCTCTAGACAACAAACATACTGCATATATTTATTTTCTTCGATTATGTATCTGACCTTAACGATAATGTCCCTTACGTGTGTCTAAGTCGAAGTAAATTTTCTTCACGCTCGTAAAATCGGTTGAATTATGTCATAATATGACTGTAACTACTCTATAGATCCAACGTAATACTATATAGAGCGCCAAATTTGTAGAGCTTGGTACTCTTATAATAAAGTTCAATGTTAGTAAAAGAATCCGTTTTTTATCATTAAGTATTAATGATACCGGCTGCTTTATTAACAGCAGGAGTAGCCATTGCTCTTGTTTCAAATAATGGTCCTAAGAATACAGTAGAAGTTCGGAGCAGGAGAGATGGTAAGGTCTATCGTGTCCAGAATTTACCTGATAAACAAGAAGCAAGCGAACGTCTTTCAAAGATAAGAGAGAATCTTACTAAACTTATCGATAACTATAAGTCAGATCCATCTACTATGTTAGATCCTCGTATAAAAGTTTTAGTGTCACGATTTAATCCAGAAAATTTTAGTGAAAATGATATTAATGCAGATACAACATCATATTCCGAGAATAAAGGTGAACGAATAGTACTTTGTATGCGGGATAAAGCACCACCTTATCGATTTATAGATGATAATACTGTTATGTTTGTTTTACTTCATGAAATGGCTCATTTAATGAGTACAACCGTTGGTCATACACCAGAATTCTGGACTAATTTTAAACGTATTCTTCACGATGCAGTTCAATGTGGAATTTATACACCTGTAAATTATACTAAAACACCTACACCCTATTGCGGTATGACTATCACGGATTCTCCAATCTAATAAACAAGATGTTAAAGGGAGAAATTATCGACCTTTCCTCAAAGAATAAATACAATGTATCATTCTTTGATGATGATTCAATTGATATAGTGCGCCAGAAGATTGGTGCAGCTATAGATATTCATCCAGATCGTTTACATATATTAGTTGGTCTTAAGTTACCATCTGATTACTATACACGAGATCCTAGACACTGGGAAGCATTATTTAAACGCCTCTCATATAACAATGATCCTTTAGAACAAGATATATTTAGTGAATATCAATTACAGTATCGTAGCCCCAATACATCTATATCATTTAAAGCTTATGATAAAACTGAATGGATGTCCAAACCTGAGACATTATATCCTATTCTTAATCCACCTACTGATTTTATAGAATATCGTATTTTTGGAGTGGAAGAAACCAAATCCTACATACTACCTCTCTCAAATCTTTCTAATACTATTGTATCTCGTATCACTTCTGTGAATCTACCTATACCTGATAATACAAAACTCTTCAATTCATTTTATGATGGTGAACAATTCTTACGATTTTTAGTAAGACCATATGATGAGATAGCAGAATCTAGTGCAACAGTATACTATCCTCTATTGCGATCTACTACTCCATCTAAGATGACTGAAGAAGCTATTAGATTGTTACTAAAAACTTCAAAAACTCTTGAAGATTTGTTAAATCTAAAAGTTCCTGAACCATCTGAGGTATCAATAATACGGACACGATTTTATATACCTTGGGTTGATACCGATTTTGGATCTGCTATAAGAACAAGATTTGAACAAATATTTTATGGAATTACAGTTTCCAAAGAAGTACCCTGTATTTCATTATTTACATCAAAGGATCAGATAAGCAGACACAAGTTTTTCACAGAGGATCCAAAGAATAAACGTCCATTACTTGATATGTCAGTTTGGGGTTCTTGGTGGGCTATAAAACCAGCTCGTAATATTCCTTCTCTCATTTTATTTAGAGGAAAAACTAAACATCATTTTGATCGTATTACAATTACTGCTGGTGATATGGTAATATCAACTCATCGCCCTGAAGGTAATACTGAAACAATTGAACAACTTCAAAGACAGGTAGCAGATTGGTTGTCGGGATTTGACGCAATTATGCCATTCTTAGCAGAATCTGATTTATATAAAACCAGATGGGAACTTCAAGACATATCATTTCTTGCTAAATATTCCGATAAATTAGAAGATTTTGATTTATTAAGATTTAATTGTATTTCTAGTATTTTTGACATCGCGGATAAAACCAGATCTCAATTTAGTCTCATGCGTACAGATCATACAAATAATGGATTATCTGCAATTGAAGTAAAAATTCTTCAGATGATGAAGGATGCGAGTGGACGATTAGATTTTGAATCAGTTTCTGCTGAGTTGTCGATACCAGTTCAAACTGCCCGTGAATTAATACAACATGTACAATCTCGCATAGATGAAGATCAACGTATCGGAGAAAAGGCTTTTCGCGGATATCCTACCATGCGTTTAGGACCCGACTATGTAATCGTATCTTCTATATCAAAATATGATAAAACATTACAATACTCCAATCTCTTAAGATACATTCTTTCAAATCCTAACTCAGATGAACTAAACAGAATATGTCCAAAACGGGCAGAACGTATTGCTGCTGAATCAGCAGTAGTTTCTACTCAACCACTTGAAGTTGATGCTGCTCTTGAAGAAGAATATTCTGATCTATTTGCTTTTTTGGAACAAGAAGAGGAATCTCCTGAAACTGAAAGTCTAGCAGAAACAGTTGATACAATTCAGCGAATATCTACAGAACAAAAACAAGGAACAACATATAATTACTTTAAGTCTCGTCTACAAAAATTTGATCCTATAACATTTGACCCAACTGGATCACAGTATCCTAAAAAATGCGAGCAAAAACATCAACCAATTATTTTGAGTGATACGGATCTTAAGCGATTAGATAAGGGACCATATGATGTAAAGAATGGTAAACTACCAGAAGATAGACTTATAAATATTGAAAATCCAGATGGTACAATTGTTTGTCCAGATTATTGGTGTATGCGTGACCAAATTCCCTTAAGTGATGATCAGCTTGATAAATCAGATGGTGATATTAAATGTCCTGTATGTAATGGAAAGTTGCAAACACGTACAACTGATAATCCTCGTGATTTTCCGTTAATAAAGAGAGAAACCGGATTTATTTATCCAGGATATGTAGATTATAAGTCACCTCGTAATGGACGGTCTATGCCATGCTGTTTCAAAAAATCTAGAGCTAAGAAGAATGAAAAGATGGAAAAGGATACAGAAGATAAGTATTATGTACTTGGTCTCGATAAGACTGCTAAACCAGAACGTATAGCATTTCTTCCACCTTCTATTCTTATGGCATTACACATTAATGAAAAATATGAATCTTTTAAAGATGGAGGAGTTCGCAGATTAATGAGTCCAAACAAAGGATTCTTTAGAACAGGTTTAGGACGATCATCTGAAAACCTTCCTAAATTTTTAGGACTAAAGGCTAAGATTCCATCTCCAAGAGAATCAGTAGAGACAGTTCTAAAATGTTCTTTTTTACATAGTTGGAAACGTGTTGGAACAACACATTTAGATTCAATTGAAAATGAGATCAAGAAACTAAATAACGATCCACTAGTTCAAACTGAATTAGCAAAACTTATTTCAGGAATTGATGATGCATTTCATAAAAAAGAATTATCAGCATTAGAAGAATTAGAGTATACTACATTAGCACTACAGTGTGATGTTTTTCGTATATTTATTAATTCTTCTAAACTAGGTTGTATGTTTTATGCTCCAATTGTCAGACCAAGATCACGTGGAATTATAGTACTTCAAAATGAAGATGAAATTGATGTTCTTGCATATACTGAACGTAAAACACGTGGTTTTGAATTTAGATGTAATATTTACGAATCACCTTTTGCAAAAGAAACTTATGTTGAACTTGAAAAATTACGCAATCAATCTTGTAAGTTAAAAATACCTTCATACAATGAAGCACTTCTTGCGATTCAACAATTACTACCAATTATAGAAGCAGATGATTATGAAATAATTTTAGATCCATATAATCGCGGACAAGCCTTATATGTTCCCGGAAAATTAATACTTCCATTCCAAAGCACACCTTTACCTGAAGTTTTACAAGCAAAGATAAGTGGATATAAGGAAGTAACAAATGAAAATCTTCCAGATTATGAATCTATGAAATCACTGCTTGAAACAGCAGCCAAGATATCATCTGGGTTTGCTTATAAAGAAGATCTATTCAATAATAATCGACAAAAAGTTGAAATATTACTTGATAGTGGATTGCGTATACCTATAAAACCAGTTCAAATGGAAGCGCGTGAAGCAAGTGAGGTAATAGAAACAGTTCGTGAAATAGGTGAATCAGAGTTAACGTTTGGAAATGACTCGGTTGAACTAAAGCAACAACAACGTGAAATTTCTTATTCTGCAGAAGTATATGAATTCTTATTATTTCAACTTACTAAGGATATAGAAGTAGATTATAAAGAACTAGGTAATGCATTAAGAGAAGTGTCGCCAAAGATAACATCTATACAGCCATTACTGCAAAAATGGTTTGAAGAAACAACTCAATTTGTAGATATTAAAGAACCTAAACAATTCTTATCAAAGATTCGTGAACCATGTAATGAATCATGTGAAGGAGAATTATGTGGTTGGGATGGTGATGTATGTAAGGTACAAATTAATTCAGGAATAAAAAAGGAGAAGTTGTTTCATCGTCTTCTTTCAACTCTTGTAGAGAACTCAAAAATTCGTTCTATGATTTTAGATGGGCGCACAACACCCTTTTTCAGTACTATTTTATATTTAGAATTACCGCATGAGTTAATAGTTACTGATTATGAACTGCCAGCCTAGATCTCATCGACATTAATATCTTCTTCATTAACAGTATCGTTATCAAACTCAAACGCAAATTCTCCATCTGTACGTTTCTCATTCGACTTAAGAGCTTGACTATCAACATTCGTAACATCAAGAATGCGAGGATCAAGCACAATATACTTTTTTATTAAGTCTAGATCTTCTTGAGCAAGTGTTGCCATGATAGCAAACTCAGCTGATCCAGAAACACCAGAATCTGCTATTAATACGATCGAACCAATCTCGATCCAAACGTTTTTCTTTCCCTTATAACGAAAGCTACCTCGTATAGCAACTTGGGTTATCTTTGGCTTTTGTTCAGCATCCAGATAGAATGCTTCCATACGTCCATTGCCAAACTTACGAATAATCCTGGCAATATATACATCTTCTGTAGATCTATTTCTCTTTACGTCGTCAATGTAAGACTCGATGAATTCAGAGTTCTTATTTTCAACACCGGTCACACGCTTTGACCCCTTTGCACCTGCGTTCTTTTGAGGAGGCATTTTGATTACTTGATTGAATACTTGTGGTGTTGGGTTACTTAGTTGGATTAATAAGTTTAACCTATCAAATCCGTTTTCAATGAACTGAATTGCTATTTAGCTTCTCAGTTTATTGTATTTTTATTTTATACATTAGTACCATCTGCGTCTTCCTCCAAGAAGAGGAGGAGGTATTACAGGAGCAGTAATTCCACTCCATGCCCAGAATGCCATACCTCCACCAATTGCAGCAGTAACTCCATTAACAATCCATCCAGATTGATTGCCTGCCATTACAATATTGTAGATTGATGATCCAACTAGATATAGTGCGACTAGCAAAACCAAATAGTGATACCACATTTATATTTATCATAATAAAGTTTTACTAATCTCGCATACCCGACCTAAATGCAAGGTATGTTATTATTAATGTGATTGCTGAAACTATACCAGTAAATACGTACTCGGTACCGCCCATTGCAATATACATAACTTGCCGAAGCAGAAGAAGTAACCCGAATGCTACAATAAACAGCATAAACATACCATATACCATTTATCTAATTACATTTGACTTTTTACGCGGCAACTGCAGGCTTCACGAAGTGAACCTTAAGGAAGCTCTGGAGGTTGAGGTACGTTACCTCCTGACCATCCTTAACGCGAAGGAGCTTGCCAAGCTTGGTGTCAGGAATGATACGGCGCTTGAAGTTAGGATCAAAGCAGTTGTGTGCCTTCACGTAGGTGGAGACAAACTTCGTCACATCCGTCTGACTGCGCTGGCTCTTAGCAGGAAGACCCATGAAAGAGCATAGCTCATCAGTTAGAGGGCGCATCTTGAGGAAGGCATTGTTGGCACGACGAGCATCCCAAGCCGCCTTCTCCTCAGGATTGAGCGTCGCAGGGTCAACCTTACGACGCTTCTTGGAGTCACGCGCATCACGCTTGATCGCCTTAACAGCCTCCTGTGCATCGTGAACGGCAGCGCGAACACGGCCAGATAGCTCAGAGCTGAGAGCCTTTAGTGTCTCCTGGAGAGCAGATAGGATCTCAGGAGCAGTGCGGGTCTCGGGAACAGAAACTACACCAGCCTCAACCGGAGCAGGTGCAGATGTAACTACAGGTACAGTTACCTCGGACTTGGCAGCCGCCTTGCGTGGTGCCTTCGCGGCAACGGGAGCAGTTGGTGCCTCAACGGGCTTCTTGGCGGTCTTCTTATCGGCAGGCATTGTGTTTGAATTAACGGTGGACTTTGAGGCAGGCATTTCTAACGCGTTGGTATACTACTATGTATCCTTACCTGTTTAAATCACAATACGACCTCGGCGACTAATTTTTTACAATCTATGTAAAGCACTCATAATTATAAAACAAATACCATAATTATCCGAACAATCGTTAAGAATAGTGACAAGAACTCGTCCTGTTAAATATACTAATCTCTTATTATCAAATTCAGTTGAAAATTCACCAATTAATCTCTTCATCCAAAATGCATATTTATATCTTCTTGATAGTCTAGATGTATGTTCTGAAGCTAATGCGACTATATCTTTCTGTATCATCGTATTAAAAATTAGTAAACGTGTCGTATTAAGAGATGTGAAATATAATGGAGACATATCAAAAAACCCATTCTCTGCTATAATCTGACAAACATGAGTCCATGTTGATAATATAATTTCATCTACAGATCTTTTATCAGACACATTATGCATATTGTTCAGATTCTTACGATGTCTCTTAATACATATCTGTCTAAGACGACGACGAGTTTCAATTGTAAGTGGTTCTCGAGTATATGGATTAGTTGGATCAGTTTTTAGCATACAGAGTTCGGATAAACTTCTAACGTCAAACCAATATACTTTGCCACCTTCTTCAAATGAAAAATAGTCAAATGGATTAATACTATTTTTTTCATCCATAGTTACTAATTCTTCACTATTATGACATATACTTCTATTAAGAACACCCGGACCTGCGATTTTTAACCAATTTCTTACAGAATGTCCTCTCCAGACTTTTTGAATAATAATAGCTTTATCATCAAGACTATTTACATCTTTCCATAAACGTAATTTCTTAGCCTTAGCATGTATACCACATAGAATCATATCTTTTAATGGTTTATTACTACACTGTTCAGCACTAGTCTTGTTTTTACATGAAGCACACTTCATTTCTTATTATTAGATCTGGAAACCTTCGTTGAAAACGGATTTACGTCAATCAAGTATAGTATATACCACAACAGTCGAACAATAAAATGAGCCGCCCAATTTCAATCCGCAATCTAGATGTTAACAAGGTCACTTTTGTGCCCGGACCAGCTAAGAGTGGTCGCAATCCAGCAATCAATCTAAAGTATGATGGCCAGAATATGCAGATTCTTGTTCCAAGACTAACATTCCCTGGCGGAGTTATGGTAAGGACTGACGAGAAGTCAGGTTCAACAGCCTACACTCTAATGGGTACACTCGTAGGATGTGATAACTACGCAAAGGATCGCGCACCTGATGATACCGATGTTCAGAAGTTCTACAACTTCTTAGTCGATCTGGAGGAACGTATTATTGCCGCAGCTGTAGAAAACAGTGTCAAGTGGTTTGGTAAGAAGCGTTCTGAAGATGGTATTCGTGAGGGATTTAATCGCATGATTGGTACGTCAAAGGATAATATCGATGGCGAGTGGGTGCCTAATGGCAAGTACCCGCCTAGTTTCAAGACTAAGATTCCTGTTTACGATGGGCGAGTATCTACGGAGATCGTAGATGGCTCTCGTAATCCAGTATATGCGACGCCTGATACTCTCACAAGTATCTTTATGAAGGGTGTTGATAGTAATCTTGTAGTCAGCGGCAGCATCTATGTCATTGCTGGCGGTGGCTTCGGTGTTACCTGGCGTCTTCAGACTGCGCAGGTATTTGCGCGTCCTCGTGTAACTGCTGCTGATATCTTCAGTGCAGAGGATGATGAAGACGTTCATGCTCCTACAGAGTCTGCTCCGCTTGAAGAGTCTCAGCTAGCGGAGTCTCAGCGTCCGTCAACTCCTGTGGAACAGCCAACTCATCCTGCAGCTCAGGTTGCTCCTGCTCGGAAACGTCGGGTTGCTGCGTAATAACATTACACTTCTCATATATGACAAAGTCATCATCTAAAAACAAAATAGAAAATTGATTAAAATCTAAAATAGAAACTAATGCCTCATGACAATTGTCACTAGCCATTAGTGATTTTTTATTGCATTTTTCACATGTGTATAAATCTGGTTTATTGATTAGCATTTCTGGAGTGATTAATAAGACACCACTATTCAGAGCTTGTAATGATACTAATTTAAAATCTGTATCAAGAGAGTCCTGATATGCTTCATTGGATAACTTTGACCATATTGTTGCACCTGTAGATTTCCATGAACTATCTTGAAAGAGAGTAGCGTAAGGATTATCATAGAACCAAAGAGACTTGAAAATAACTCTATCATCTGGATCATGCTCTGCTAATCCTATTCTCTTTGAATCATCATCATATAACCAATATACATTAAGATTATGTTTGATATACTCAGGATCAATAGATCCGCGATATACATCTTTTCCATCATATGACCACTGATCAGCATCAATATCTAAATCATGTTCTACTATATCAGGAGATAAATTAGTATACACTAATCCCTTACGAAGTAATGAAAACATTTAGTTAGTTAGTATAGAATAACTAAGTAAATGTCACGCACAAAGAAATAGTAATTATATTAGATTTGAATTAATCAAATGATATCTTCACCTTAACATCATGTTTTGCAATTGATTTAGTAGCAGAATTTGATAGTTCATGCCGTTTCTTACGAGGCATATTTTCATCTTTTTGTTCATGAAGACGAGCCTCCATATCTGCATGAACAGCTTCATGATGTTTCTCTAAATATTCTAGAATATCATCTGTAATTGCCCATTCAAAAAAATTTAATTGACCTACAGTTGTGTTTATATCATGGAATGCGATTCGCTTCCATCGACAAAACGGGTCGAACATCTTCTTACTGTATGCTTTAAGATGTGACTTATACGAAAGATATACAATCACATGTTTTTGAGTATGAGTCAAATATGCAACGTTATACTTCTTTGCATAATTTGTTACAAACCAATCTATTAGACGAAGTGATAAATGTGATGTTCCATCTATAATAGATTTCACTTTTTCAAGATTTTGAGGGTTTGCATAAAAACGTTCTAGACGATGTAAGACCCATTGTTCTTGGGATTGGATTTGTTGTGTCATTAAACTAAGTAAAATGCTTACATGTAAAACGAAATTCAATTGATCTAATAAAGCTAGTTGTATCATAAAATGTATATTCTAACATTTGTACATCGCGCACATTCAAGTGGAAACCAAAGTATCTCGACAAAGAGTTTTGATACTATAGACACTGTATCAAAATTTCTTCAAGATGAGTGGTATGACGATCAGTTCGAAGATTGGGACGAAGACGATATGACTTGTAAACAGCCTTTAAAGGAGGACTTCGAAGCAAAAAAGCTAGAGATTAAGTTAGGAAAGAGGCGCCAAGTTGAGCTGTTTGGTCCTTACAGTAAATTTTGTTGTCTTGTTCCAGAGGAGGTAATCCTTACGTCAGAATCTAAGTAAGGGTATTCACACAAAACGAATATAACAATATAATACTACTTTTTACATAAATGGAAGTTCAAGATAAGGTTAAATCACTTATTGCTCAATATGGGCAAAACGATCAGCGGACAGATGCATGGCATCTTAAAAGAGGTGAAATGCTAACAGCTTCTGAAATCTACAAAGCACTACCCGATGCTACACCTTCTCAAAAGTATGAGATTATAATGGGTAAACTAGTTCCTCGCGCACGTACCGAAGGATCTGGACCGCGTGCTCTAGTATGGGGTACACGATTTGAACCTATTGCAAAAGACATCTATTGTAAATTATCAGATTTTCCGATGGAAATTGTAGATACAACATGTATTCCTCATCCAACAGTGTCATTTCTTGGAGCATCTCCAGATGGAATTATTCTAACAGAAGGTATTCGTCATGGACGATTAGTAGAATTTAAGTGTCCAATTTCTCGCGTATTCTCAGATGATACTGAAGTACCTAAACCATATTATCATCAGATGCAACTTCAAATGGAATGTACTGGTATGGAATTATGTGAATATATTGAGTTTCAATTTAAGACACTATCTTATTCAGAATGGGTAGATTCTAAGTCAGAATATAAGGGATTTTATGCAGTATCCGATGATGATATTCAGGTAAAATATAAGGATCTTTTGGATACACGTGATCCTGCTACATGGCGTCGCGAAGTTCTAGAAACATCAGATGATTGGAATTTGGTATATTGGACACTTGAGAAATATCGTATGAAGTTAATTGAACACGAAAAAGATTGGTTAGAAAAGAATATTGGTAGCATTACTGAAGTATGGAATACAATTCTAGAACATCGTACAAATTTTACTCTACCTGATCATCCTAAAGAGAAGACAACTTTAACAGTCTGATGTTGTTGAATATAAATGCCATTCGTATTAATTTTGATGATCAAAAATGAAGAAAAAATATTAAAAAGATGTTTAGAATCTGTTGAGAATTTAGTTGATTATTTTTGTATAACAGATACTGGTTCTACAGATAATTCGATCACAATTGCAGAAGAATTTTTGAAAACACATAATGGTGCGGTTTTTAAAAATGAATGGAAAAACTTTGGTCACAATCGTACTCTAAGTTTTTTAAACACACAAGAATATTTAAAGTCATTAAAATGTAATCTTAAATCAGTATATGGACTATTAATTGATGCTGATATGGTATTTGTACAAGGAACATTGCAAGATCAGGTTCTAAATGCAATAGGATATAGATTTATTCAATTAAATGGAGGTTTAGAATACTATAACACTAGGCTTGTTAGAATGGATTATCCATGGAAATGTGTTGGTGTTACACATGAATATTGGGATGGAGTTACTGAAACTATGTCAAAAAGTGTTTGCTATATAGATGATCGTAATGATGGTGGATCTAAAAGTGATAAATTTGAAAGAGATAAACTATTACTGACAAAAGGATTAGAAGATGATCCTACAAACCTACGTTACATGTTTTATCTTGCTCAAACATATAAATGCATGCGTAAATGGAGTGATGCAATTATTATGTATAAGAAACGTATAGAATCAGGTGGATGGGCTGAAGAAGTTTGGTATTCGTATTATAGCATTGGAGATTGTTATTATAATCTTAAAGATTTTCCTAATTTTGAAAAGTGGATGTTAAGAGCATATATGTATAGACAGTGTAGAGCAGAAAGTATATATTCTTTAGCTAAATATTTTCGTGAAACTTCACAATATTATAAGGCATATCATTACATAAAGCTTTGTGAAAAAACATCTTTTCCAGAACACGATAGTTTATTCATTGAATCTAAAGTTTATTCTGGACTTTTTGATTATGAAGCTTCAATTGTGGAATATTATATTCATAGAGACAAGTGTTTGGAAAGAACAATTAAATTTATGTTAAAAATGTATGACTTCCAAGATAATTGTTTATCAAACCTAAAGTTTTCTATAACTCCACTTAAAAACTTAAGAATCAGAAAATTAAATCTTCAATTTCCATTTGGAGATGAATATCATCCATCTGCAATTTCTGTCTGTGAATATCCTATGGCTAATGTAAGATATGTAAACTATTGGATTAATAACGGCGACTATTTTACAAAAAATAAAGTTGATGTACAAACACATAATGCATATATAAATCTTGAAACAAATGAGGTAATTTCAAAAATGGACGATTCATCGATTAAGTTAAAAAGATATCATACAGCTGTTAAAGGTATTGAAGACATTCGACTATTCATAATTAATAATAAAGTTAAGTTTATAGGTAGTTCAAACAGTGAATACGAAAAGAATGTTACACGACTTCTAACTGGAGATTATTGTAAAGATGGAAATTACGAAAATATTAAAGTTCTCAAATCACCTGAGAATAAGTTGTGTGAAAAAAATTGGCTACCAATTAAAGATACAAATACATTTATATATGGATGGCATCCTTATACAATTATAGATAATGATAGTAATATATTAAAAGTAATAGAAACTCCTCCACTATTCAAGTTATTCAGAGGATCAGCTTCACCAATAATTTTTAAAGATGAACTATTAGTTCTTGTTCATTTTGTAGAATATTCTAAACCACGCAAATATTATCATTGCTTTGTGAAACTATCAATGGATTATAATAAATTAATTGCTGTATCTCTACCATTTTTCTTTAGAGAAAATGCAATTGAGTATTGTGTTTCTGTTATTGAGAAAAATAATAATCTAGCTTGCTTTGTAAGCTTTAACGACTGTGATCCTCATGAAATATTAATTAGTTATTCCGACCTAAAGTGGATCTTAATCTAAATTAAAGTTAATTTGTTGTGTTAGATTTGAAAAGGATGGACGTTGAAATACTAATTTCTTTTTAAAGAAAAATAGCTTAGTAAGCTTAGACCAATATCTATCAATGCAAAAAATATGATTATTGGGTGTTTCAATCATTTTAACCAACCCGTCATTTGCTACTTCAATAACATTATCAACTGTTTCTTTTTTAAGAAAATAAGCAGATGATGTTGTACATTTCTGTTTTGTTATAGATAGTAGATTGTCAAACGGCAATCGTTCACCTATTTTGCTTAACGATAAAAAACAAATATTATAATCATAATTTGCTCTAAAAAATGCATTAAGAGATTCTATTACAAATTTATAGTCATTAATGAATACAATATCATCTTCTAATATCAAACAATTGTTTTTTTTAGATTCTTTAAAATGTTTCATAACATCTACATGATTTTTAGTAGCTCCAATATAAGGAGGTAAACCATCCTTTTCTGCTTTATAATGGTATACTCTATGAATTGGTGCTTTAACACTACATAAAGCGAGTAATGTATCTGCAAATCTATCAGATCTTTCCTTTAAGTTTAAAATGTAAATTATGTCAACAGATTCCCATGCTGAATCGTATTCAATACTATCATGATTTATTTGAAAAAATAAAGAGACATGTCTATACATTTTTGATGTACATGGAAGAGCATGATGCCAATCAGGATAGTTTCCGTATACAATAACTAATTCATCTTCATTTGGCTCTCGTTGTGAATCAAATGTTGCTATAATTTTTTTATTAAGAATTTTAAACATATGACTGGAATTAGAATATATATGCTGATTTAGTTCAGCAAATTCATACTGCGATAACCAATATTGACATTTTGGAATATCTTTAAGATAAAAGTTAGCCGAATAACAACAGTCATAAAATTTACTTCTTAACTGATATGGTATGCTCAATGGATCTAGTTGATCTGTAAGATATTTTATAATTTTAAACTGATCTTGTTGTCTGAGAAATATAACTCGATTAACTATATCATCAATAAAATATTCAAGTTCTGGCTTGTAACAAGAATCCATTTACTTAATATATCGATATATATGTAAAATGTTTACGATCTTTACCACTAAGTGTAATACGCGATCTGACATTAATCAACATCTACCAACTCTGTATGAATATACAAAAAAATGTAATTCTGTTGTAGAGTGTGGCGTTCGAGATATTGTTAGTTCATATGCGTTTGGAGCAGGACTGCTTGGAAATCCTAATAATTCATACACTCTTATTGATCCATACAAGTCCCATCAAATTGATGGATTTCTAAATCTCTGCAAGGCCGAAGGTATTAATGCACGGTTTGTAGAAGAGAGTGATATTAAATGCCCCGTTGTAGAAACTGATCTATTATTTATCGACACATGGCATGTGTATGGTCATCTAAAGAGAGAGCTTGCATATTGGCATTCTTCTGTGAAGAATTACATTATTATGCACGACACTACGGTAGATGAATGGCGTGGTGAAACTCTTAGAATGGGTTGGAACGCCGAACAGCAGAGTATTCAATATGGAATACCAGTAGAAGAAATTACTAAGGGTCTCTGGCCTGCAATAGATGAGTTTTTAAAGGATCATCCAGAATGGAAACTTGAAAAGCGGTATACGAATAATAACGGGCTAACTATTCTTAGTCGATAATACTATTACTTGAACAGTAACGATATAAATGGATTGCCAATAATTTTCTGTTTATGTTCACTAGTCAAAAACTGAAATCTATCTAGATCTTTATTATTCCACCAAGAGTAATGAAATGAAATGTACATTGGAACAGACGTTTCACTATAAAATTTAAACAAGTCGTCAAGTATAATTTCTTCACCGCCTTCTATATCAACTTTAATTAATGATATCTCATTATGAGATATATTATATGTATCGATAATACTTTGGAGTGTTATAGTTTTTACAGCATAACAATCTTTCCCATTATTATTTTCATAAATATGAGATGTGGAATCGTTTTCTTTTGAATTGACTAAAAATTTATTTTTTCCAAAGTAAACATCTGTATCGTTTGTATTATAAATTGCTCTGTTTATGCACGTTATATTTCTTGAATTTAAATTACAATTTTTATAAAGATCTCTAAATGAATATGTATCTGCTTCTATAACATATACATGTTTGGATTTTTTACTTGAATATATACATGTAGTTCCGATCCATCCACCAATGTCAATAAATATCTTATCTTTATCTAAGAATTTATCAAAAGTGGCAAATGTCTCATTTTCCCACGTTGAAAATATATTTGACCAAAAAGATAAATTTGGATCGTTAGTGTTTTTTTCCACGAAAAAGCTTACATCATTTTTATGCAACTCAAGAAAGTTGCTATCAATATATTTTATTATATTTTTACTAGTTGTAGATACTAACGTATTGTTAATTGCCATTTTATATTGTTCATAAATATTTAATACGGTGTTTTCTTTGTACCACGGTATATGTTTTGCTGTAAAATTGCCCGCAACTCTCACGCAATTTTTATTATTAAAATTTTTATTAACTAGACAAAATGTAGTGTCTATCATACTATTATACAGTTCATAAGTAGTATTTGGAATTTTATTTAACCAAAATCTTTTCTCCCAGTCGACAATTGTGTTATCACGAACATAGTGACCTTCTAGTATCTTGTTTGGTTCTGAGATGTCTAACGCAAATCCAACTTTTGAGCATTCATATTTGTCTGATAATAAAATTAAGTCGTCAATAAAATTAATTGGTAAATTTTCGTTAAATTGTAAATCTGGGTCTGTTAAAATAAACCTATCTGGTAACATATTAAAAAACTCTGTATTTTGTGTTGAGCTTATCCATGGTCCGCTGTTTTTCTTATTTCTAAATACATCAACATCTACACTACTTAAAAAATTTAGAGTTTCTTTATCAGAACTATTATTGTCAAAGACAGTGATTAGCTCATAATAATTTTTGTTTATTTTTTTAATCTGATCAATTGTGTTTTTAACATAACGCCAATTATTAAAGCTGATAATAACTATCTTCATTTATTAAACAGGTTGAAATGAATTAAACATATTAACACGAAACGGTGTTTCCATTCCAACAATTGTCTCAGGTTGAGGAGGCGTAGGAATTACATGATTAGTCTGTTGAGCATATGACGATTTAGATGTTTCTGCTGTTCGTCTAACATTACCCTGTTCTAGAAACTCAGGAACAAATGTTTCTTGAGATTTTTGTGTTGATAAATACCATACAAATAGAAGTCCAACAATTATAACAGCATACTCTAATCCTTTCATTTAATTGTAAGCACACAGAAAACGGAATCGGATTTTCATATCCTGTATGTAGTTAAACAATGGAAGAACGGGCTCTTTCGACTCTCAAAGTAATTCTAACTGAACGTGGTATTAAGGGTGACAATTTTGATTCTGTATCATCAAATTTGGACGATACAAAGATGTATACATTTAGTGGTATTTTAATTATATTTACTACTAAAGCTCGTATCTCAGAGAAGGATCTTAATATATTTATTGAATACGCAAGTGAGAATAACTATTCTGCTGGAACAATTGTAGTAGGTCTATCACGTCTTTCTGAAGCCGTTATTATGGCGCTACGTAACCATGTCAACCAAAAAGATGTTCCATTACTTCAAGTATTTGAAATACGACATCTTCAATTGCTTTATGGGCATCATGTAAAAGTTCCAAAGCATCGTATTGTTGCTACTAATGAACTAGAGGGAATTCTGAAAGCTACTAATGCAAAAGATCCTTCAGTATTTCGTAAGATTGATTCACAAGATCCTATGGCTAAATGGACAGGTGCTCGTCCAGGGGATGTTCTTGAAGTAACTGGTATGTGTGAAACTTCTGCTGAAAATAAGCGTTATCTATTTTGTATGGCGGATGTAACAAATGGATAGTCAATTTAATTCTCTTGTACAAAGTTACAGCAGTAATTATGTACAATATAAGGTAACTGGTAACTCTTCTTACCAAAATGGTTATACTGCTGCTCAACAAGGACTAGATAGTATTATTGGTCAGTTACAAGACGATGTAAATTCTGGAAAGCAGAAGATATCTGATTTTTACAAGTCAGGTGTTGAACAGAAGATTACAGATCTTAATTTAAAGAATCGTAAACTACAGCGTGGTATTCTTACTGAAAAGGATGATATTATAGCTGCTAAGATCAGAGGAGAACATCCGGCTCCTCCTCAAGTGTCAGTTGCTGTATCAACGAGTCAATATGTTGCATTAGGAGTTCTAGGGCTTACCATGGTGGTGCTGATGGTTTTGTAATAAAAATACTTTTTAGGGTTTGAGCCCATGTGGTTGTTAATACAAGATATGCAACATAGACTGAAAGAATAATCAGTATTGCGATATATAGATAATACATAAATGTTGCATTATATAATTTTTCAGATGTAGTTTTGTGTATTAATTTAAGAGTATCAACCTTATCTTTTGATTTTTCAATATCAGAATATTCTTTTTGGTATTTAATAAGATCGTTTGTTAACTCATCAAGCTCTTTAGGTTCAAAGCTATTTGCGCCCTTATTAAGTACATTTATTATACTACGAAGCTCATCTGCAAGTTGAGCATTAATTTGTTGAACTCTTTGAACTAGAATCAATTGTTGGCTAGGATCAGGTTCTTTGATTCCAGCTGATAAGGCATTAGAATATTCGCCCTTTAAGAATTGATACTGTTTCTTAAAATCAGTTAATTCTTTATTTCGTGAATCCTGAAACTTCTTAACATCCATTACTTTTGTTTGGTAGTAAATAAATGTCAACGATACTTCGTTCTGCAAATAATAAGGGATCTTTTTATGGCGATGCGTCTTATCGTACGGCTTACCTACGCAAACAAGCAATTATAGGTTTACAAATTCAAAAAACAGGAAATCCTCCTGTTACTGCACAAGTGATGTCGAGTGCAAATCAAGCTAAAAAACCTCTAATTTCAGAACATCATTTAACAAAAGGTTCTACAAATGGTGTTATGGAGTTTATTCACATAAAGAATAAGTCTGGAATCTTTTAATTGAAAAAGAATAACATGGCGACGTTTCAGTCAGAATATGAATCATCAACAAATGCAATTGATAGTATTGTATCAACACAATTATCATCTGTGTTAAATTGGACAGGTATAGCTGGTAGTTTAGTAAAGGCGTCGTCGTCTGCAGCTGGATTTGTATGGGGATACAATGGAGGAGGAACAGTATATACTTGTCAGCTTCCATGTTCGGGAAATTGGATGGAAGTTGATTTTAGCCAGTATCAAGTATCCCGTGTGCTAGATCTAACAACTGATCAAACTAATTTGTATTTATTATATACTAACTCAGCGGGTGCCACAAGCTTACTTGTGACTCCAGCAACAAATCAAGGAACACGCACTGTAATTACAGTACCATTTTCTGCAACAAACATATTTTCAACACATACATATGTTTGGGCACAGGATTCATCAAATAATAAACAAAGATGTGCTAAACCATGTAATATGCCAAATTGGCAGGTATCTACTGATACAGCTGTAATGATTACATCATCTGATGACAGCATGCTATATGGTAAGGATGCAAGCGGGCAGGCAATGCAAACAGATGAAACTCTTCAATCTCCTTGGCAACCAATAGGTGAATTATATGGAACAATTTATGGTAAGGGAACTGATGGAACTTTATATGGAATAGATTCAGCTCAGAATGCTTTTCAATATAACGGTACATTATCTGCTCTTTACACTGGTGGTTTACCACCGTCAAATTTAACAGTAGATAATCAATCTAGTCAAATGTGGATGACAACATCTACACCTGGTAATCTTGGAAATATTTTTACTCGACTACAAAACCCAGATTACACCTCAATCATGAATACAGTATCTCCAATAGATAGAACTCGCGATAAAATAGCAGACACAGTTGAAACCAAGTTTCAACGCCAAACAGATGTTATGATAGTAAACAAACAAGCAAATGATATTATTACGTTCTTTAAAAAGATTTTCAATATAGATAAGGATACAGCTAGAAAAGCTAGTGCTCAGGCTGGACATATAAGTGAAAACATTCGTGAATCTCAGAAACAACTTGATCAAATATCTACTATTGAACCTATTATTTTTGGAGTTATATTATTATTAATAATAGTAGCCTTAATCTATATAATTGGATCATCTATACTTGGCACATATGTACATAGTATTGCACTACTCTCTCTTGGAATAGGAATATTCTTTCTTGCGAACTTTTCAAGTAGTATTAAGTAATGGGTAATCAACCGTCTGCTCCACCACCACCTCCTTCTCCTCCAGCTTCGCCATCTCCACCGCCTCCTCCACCACTTCCTCCACCATGTGATTTAAATTGTCAAAAGCAGAAGGATTTAGTGCTTCTTAAATCGGCATTGGATACAGCGACAGAAAATCAAGATCAAGATCCGGAAGGTTACGAGAAGGCACGAATTGCATATTATACACTCCTTAATGGGCAAGGATGGTTAAATACTGAAAAACAACGAATTGCTACAGATGAAGTTCAACCAGTTTTAAACAACTATAACACTCAATACAATGCTCTAAAAAGTGAGAAACAATCACAGTCTATATTCACAAATCTTTCTAATGCTCTTATTGCACAAGAAGGTGCAGATACAGCTGATAATGCTTTTCTAAAGAAACAATTAATAAGTGAGAGTGATAAAGCTGATGTTACAAATAGATTAAATGCTCTTTTGGCGGGTACACCTGAGAGTCCTCAATCTGAATCGTATATACCAATAATAATTGATATACTAATTGGTATACTAATTATAGGAGTTCTGTATCTTGGTTTCTCAAAACTTGAATCAATAAAAAACATATTTGGTATTTCCACTGTCGTAAGTGATGTCACAACATAAAGTATATATAATAACAAATGAAATTAGAGTACATTTTTCTAGCTGTACTTGTATTTTTAATGTATGGCATTACATTATGGGTTTCAGGACAAGAAGGTTTTGAAAATGAAGGTTCTGTCACATATGAAGATGCTACTGAAATATACGATGATGTTTATGCTAGCATATATGATCTATTATGGAACCCACAAGATATGTTGAAATACGAACAGGTTTCTATGCAAGATATATCATTAGCTGATTGGAATACTAAGAATGTACATGTATTAGATATGGCTTGTGGAACAGGACCGCATGCTACATGGTTTAAGAATTTGAGTGTTGATTATACAGGTGTTGATATTTCTGAAAGTATGTTAAAGAAAGCTCGTGAGAATACACCATCTGCTACCTTTCAAAAAGGAGATATTATACAGGTACATCTATTTCCTCAAAAATCAATGACACACTGTATTTTGACAGGATTTTCTATTTATCAATTCCAGAATCCTAAAATCATTTCAGATAATGCGTATCAATGGTTACAACCTGGCGGTTACTTTATTGTACACTTAGTAGACCCTGATAAATATGATCCACTACACGATTTAGCATCACCATTTGCCGCTTTCTCGCTTCAAAAGTATTCACTTGAACGGCAGACTGCATCTAATGTATTTTTTGATAAGTTCAAGTATACTGGACGACTTAATAAGAAGGCTGATGAAGATAAGGCTACTTATGAAGAAACGTTTTCGTATTATGATAAAAATGACAATAATGGTATAAAATATCGCGAAAACAAACATCATTGGAATATGCCTTCTAAAGAACGTATGATTGATATTTTTAAGACATCAGGATTTCGTCATGTAGAAAATGTTGACTTAGTAAGATGTGGAAAAGAATATCAATACCTATGTTATTTTACGAAGTAAGTCGTTCTATTTACAGCGCGATAAACATTTAAACAAGTAATGGATATATACGATCCGCGTACAGTTGTGGATTTTCAAAAATTTACATTTTCGGGACATCTAAGAACTCATGTCTATAAGGTCTTAGATGAAAACATTAAATTAGGTCATGCAGACTATTCTTGCTACTGGGCATTAGAATTACTATGTTCTGGACTTACACATTCATTATGGCAGACACTATTTGAGTCGGCTGCTAAACATATTAATCGTGGTGGACCAAATGCATTCTTATATTTAGTTCGAATGTATGAAAAGTTTGCTCCATATGAAAGTCAATATAATGCAATACATATGACGGAACTTAGAAATAATTCAGATGTTCGCATCATGATATGTGAAGTAGCCGCTTCACTTGCTTTATGTCGTAAAAATAAGATACCAACATTACCAAAAATTAAACCAGAACATGATTTTAAACAGGTAACAATTCATGAAAATCTAAAATCACCGTCAGCTAACTATGCTCGTCATCTAATAAAACAGCAAGACCCATTAGAATTATTCATTCCATTAAATGAATTAGTATATTGTCTAAGACCTGAAACACGTGATATTACTCGAGCACTTTATTGGGTAGCATGGATGTTAAAATATGCAAGTCAGTATAAGAAACAAAATAAGACAGATTTAGTATGCTCACCAAGACCAAATGATTTTATTGAAAGTAAGTTTTACACTCACACAATCTGGATTATATGGGATGCAGTATTAGATGCAGCTCGATTGTCTCCTCAAAATGTATTATTACGAGAATACGTTAATGCGCTTTATAAGATTCACTGTTTAAGATGGTCACCCTCACTTCTAAAATCTCGATTAGTATTTCTAGTTGTTACGATTCAATACATATGTGAAAGTACTACTCTTGATATTCATTATGCAGTTCCACATGATATGGCGGTCGTACAGAATGTAGTATCCAATATTCCTCAGTGGATTCAATCTATTATTCAGACTAAAAAAACTTTCTCGTGACAATAAACCAAATGCTAAGCTCAAAAGTTAAACACGCGGTTGCACTCGCTTTACTTTTCTTCGTGGTCTCATCTCCTTATACATATAAGCTTGTAGATAGCCTAGTCGGAGGCGTTCTTGCAGCTGTAGCCCCTCAACTTGCGTATATGTTCAAGGTCGCCGATGCTGGTTGCCCTACAACATACGGACTAGCAGTACATTCTGCTGTTTTTGGTGTGCTTGCTTATTACTTACACAATGTATAACTAAAATGGATTTAAGTGTTCCATGTTATTAAACAATAACATAACATGAAACTATTAGTATTCGATACCGAAACAACTGGACTACCAAAATCAAGAACGCCTGCACTCGAAAAATCTGACAATTGGCCACATCTAGTGTCTATTTCTTGGGTTATTTTACAAGAGAACGTAATCGTAAAACAACGAAATTACATTATAAAACCGGACAACTGGATAATACCTGATGACTCAATTAAAATTCACGGAATTACAAATGAATTAGCACATGCAAAAGGAGAGGATTTACTTAAAGTTATGACTGAATTTATAGGAGAAAATTGTGATGTTATGATAGCACATAATATGAATTTTGACTATAATGTCATTATGAACGCTATTAAATGGGACCTTGAATTTGATTTCAAGGGTTTTAATATTCCACTTAAGTGTACTATGATGCTTTCAAAAAATACATGCAAATTACCTGGCGGATTTGTATCATATAAGCCTCCAAAACTAAAAGAACTATATGAATTTATATTTAAAAGAAAGCCAAATGAAAATAAACTTCACGGATCATTGTATGATACGATTATTCTTACTGAATGTATACAGCACTGTAATTGGTTACAGACAGCATTAGGTTTACCTGTAAGCAATCATATAGTAGGTAATGGAGTACACAAGAACAAAACAATTAGCTTCAATTTTAACGAACCCAATTGAAAGTAAAAATGTTACACTCATTTGGGCAAATGATGGATGGTGTTATATTCCACAATTAAAAACAAGACAACGTTTCACAGAAACGCATTATAGATCGGAAGATTGGACAGGAGTGATTGCAATGCCCGAATATATTGAAGAAGTTACTTGGGTGCTTCACTCGAAGGAGCCTCGGATTTGGCAGGAGAATGATGAGCTTTACTCACTGAAAGTGTCCAACCAAAAAGTCCGCAGGAACAAGCAGTCCCGGCGAGTGCCTCATCAATAATTTCAACAGCATTAGCAACTTGAGGAACGCGCTCTACCATCTTGCTTAGCGCATCATTGGCTAGGTTATCAATATTTTTTACTGCATCTTCTATCTTTTCAGACACTTCAGGCAATACTTCCTTAACTTTATCTACTAGATCAGGCACAGCTTCTTCTACCTTAGATACTATTTCATCAATTATTTCTTTAGGACTGCCAGGTAGATCCATTGCGTATTTGTATAGTAGATAGAAAACGATTGTGTAGACAAATGATTCTACAGGATATCGTATATCTTGCGATGTCAACTATATTAGTTATGGCTGTATTACAGATTGCTACATTTATGGTAACTAGAATGCTATATCCTCCAGAGCCAAAAATAATATATAGAGATGTTCCTGTACAGCAGCACTATATACAGCAGCCTCCACAAGTAGTTCAGCAGCAACAACCATTGTTTCCTGCTGTTCAAGTTCCGACGCAAAACGGACACACTTTAACACAAACACCATCTGAAGTACAATTACCTGAATATGAACCTCGTAAACCGGCTTCAACATCAGTACGGATGGACCTCGAACTACCGGCTGGTATTCAAGAAACCCGTCCCCCAGGGACTTAATACTTTTAAAGTTCCACAAACTAAAGGAATTCCTGGTTGGATAGTATTCACATATGAACAAAAAACTCCTGTATGTCTATGGATATCTAATAGTGAATGCAAAAAAGTTCCATGTATTATTGATGAACGTATTTGTGGAGATACATTTCTAAAAGTTGAAAAAATTGGACCACTAGATTTTGTAGTAGCAGATATTTGGATGTATAACACAAATTGTGTCTTTGCCTGTTCAACTTTCAAGCAAAGATACGAATGGCTTTATCAACTTCTTGGCACATTTACAACTTATATTGAAGGAGTTACAATTGATCTAATTCATAAGAAAGATTTAAGTGATGATATTCAAATTCAGGGTTATGAAGAACATACAAATGAGACAACTGGAAAGCCTGGATATTTTATTGAAAAGGATGAAAGTGAATTTGTATCAGTAGTTCGAATGTCTCTACCAGATTGTTACGAAGTTAATGGAAAAGGATATTTAAAAGTTCCAGATCTAAAAACATCAATATTTCTGCGTTCTAAAGGAGAACATTTTGAATGTAGGTGTTTAAAACAATCTGACGAGTTTTGGGAAGTCATGGAAAACATTCCTGAAGTAGAAGTAAATGCCTATTAAGAAAGGATCTAAACGTAAGACCCTAAAAAAAGGAGGATATTATAGTTTTTCAGGTGATGTTGGCGCACCTGGAGCACCTAATTGGACTAGACATTCCGAGATGGGACCATATGCCGTGAGTGATAGAGGAGGAAATACACATTATGGACGTGGGCGTAAGCGTAAGGGTAAGAAGGGTGGAAAAACACGTAAGATAAAACGCGGAGGTGGTTCATATGGTGCCGTCTCTGCTTCATACCAAGGAACAGGTGCGCGTGGAATTGCTGATGTCGTAGGCATCTCTCCAAACAAACCAGGTTTTGCCACTCAAGGTGAATTTAATTACTATGGCGGAAAACCTGGTGATGGAATGCCAAATTTTATAAGCGCTGGAAGTAAGTAAAGATGAAACTAGATACAATACTTGGAGGAGGGCTTTTCCTCGTAGCTACTATTTTTTTAATGCAGCGTAATTTAGTTCATGTAGTGGTGTGGCTTGCACTAATTTACATCGTTGCGTCACAAGCACTTTCAGCAGTACTATCTGTATTAACAGCAATAGTAGGTGTTTATCTCATTTCTCGTGTAACAACAGAGTCATTTGAGAATGAAAATGCAAAACCCAGTGAAAAGAAGGAATCAGACCCTACACCTGCTCCTCCTAAGACATCTGATCCTCATGTAGATATTGGAACAACTATATTACACGCATATCGTAATTTGTCACCCGAGCAAATAGGTGGAATGCGTAGAGATACAAAAGAACTTATGAGTCTTCAAAAAGAACTTATGGGTTCTCTAGCAGAGATGAAACCTGCTATTGAACAGGGTGCTGAACTTCTAAAGACTTTTGGTACCTTTTTTGGTAAGGAAGGTGGGGAACAGCCTGTTGCGTAATCTTTGCATAGCATCCGCAAATACATACATGATATATGTATCATCGTTTGTTGATATTGATGGACCACCTATAGAATATACTATTTCCTTCCATTCATTAGTTTCTGACTTAAGATAGAGATAACGTATATATTGTTGCCATCTTGTTGCTGCTTTATGAATAGATATAATAGTAAACACACTCATTTTTTGGTTATAAAAAATAATTGATATCAAACTGATGATAGGATATATTACCATATCTATCCAAAAATTCAACTTTTCAAAAACGGTATCTTGTTTGAAAAGTTGTTCAAGTATAGTGAATTCTTCTGCTACTGCAAAGTAGTTAGAATTATTAAGTATTAAATACTGGTCTATGTAACGTGTCATCCTCTATTACGATTCCGTCAGGAGGAAAATCTTTCTCTTCTAACGTTTTAGCATCGATGTATTTCCAAATAGCAGAATCATTAATATGCGTAAGCTCACTTAAAAGTGTTGAAGTAATTGGTATACCATATCTTACATGCTTATTAACAATATCAGTAACACAAATAGTCTTATCAGAACATTTAGCTCCTACCCAGAACCAAGGTAATTTACTCATGGGGACGACTGGCATCTCACGTTTAGTATGAGGACAAAGGCGTCGTTTGCAGCAAAATACTTGTCTATATAACCAAGTGATCCAAGCCATTTATTTTTAATACATAGACGATGTTGAAACCGGTGACGCATCCTGCTGCTTTAAATGAGATACGACCTGATCTCTATTTTTTAGATTATCTCCAGTTAGAGGATTAGAAAACCCATCCTTGATAAGATTTGCTGCCATTCTATCCATTCCAAGTCCTAAAGAGATAGAGGAAGCTAGAGCTACCATAATAAATGGAGTAGCAACAATTACCCATGATACTATGCCTAAATCAACACTGCATAGTGCATCGAGGATTACTACACCAGCTATACCCATTACTGTTTTAATAGCAGCAGTAGCAAAACGACCAAGAGATAAATCAAGTCCAGTATGAATTACTACGTATAGTAAATATAGAAGGGCTGGAGGACATAATGCATTAATAAAACGCATATTAACAGTATTTACTTATAAGCAGTAAAAAATGAGCGATCAGGATGTTGAACGAGTTATGATGTTAGTTTCATGTTCTGAGGAAGATGCTAGACAAGCTCTTTCTAAGACATGTAATGTTATTGATGCAGTAGATATGATCATGCATGTTCCTGTAACAAGAGGAGCTCCAAAACAAAAGGTAGTAACGGAACAACAGGTAGCATTTATGGAACTTCGTAAAAATATGGAATCTATTGATAAGTCAATTAATATTAAACTCATGAAGTCAGGTCAATCCGATTCTTCTTCTCAAGTGTTGAAGCATATCCACGCCCTCGACCAGGAAGGAATGATGCTACATTCTGACTGTATTCAGAGTAGTCAGATTCCAACTCAGGTAGAAGAGGAGCAAAAACAGGAAACTGTTTGTCAGTAACAGTTTGAATACTCTTGCGATTAGCAGTTGAATGGCCAAATACAACCTTATTCTGATCATCAATTCCTTCAATAGTTCCTAGTCCAAGATTAGGAGTAGTAGCCCAAGGTCTAGGAAACACCTGTTTAGGTCCTCTTTGACGAGAAGTTCCTGGTGCTCCAAACAATAAACTAGTTTGAATATCAATACCACATCCTCCTTCAGGAGAGTTACCAAAGTTTCCCTTACCAATCATACCAGGATTAGAAGCTACATTTTGTACAGCCCAATTATTTCCACATCCACTCGGACTAGCATGTCCAACAGGGGCTCCTCTTCGCATATCAGGATCTCTAGAAGCTTCCCCTTGACGAGTGTTTTCAAAGAAAGTTAGATATGACATCTTTACATGTCATTTAGAAAGTAAATACGTAAAAGGCTTAAATGAAGTATTGGGGATATCATCTTGTAGCAAATTTTGGAAATTGTAATCCGAAAATGATTCGGTGCGCAACTAATATTACCTCATTTGCGAAGACATTAGTTAAAAAAATCGACATGGTGCCATTTGGTGAACCACAAGTTCAGCATTTTGGACATGGAAATAAGGCTGGATTTACTCTAGTCCAACTTATTGAAACTTCAAATATCTGTGCACATTTTGTAGAAGAAACAAATGATATTTATCTAGATGTTTTTAGTTGTAAAAATTTTGATAAGATTGATGTACATCATATGGTACAAGTATTTTTTGAACCATCAACGGCACAAATGATGTTAATAAACCGACAAGCTCCAATGAAAAACGAACTATCAGCATATAAAACTTATGATCTTAAATAATATGCCATTTCTACAACCAGCCGATTGGCTTGAACAAGATATTCAATTTAAATACGTTGTGGATGTATTCGGTAGAACTGACAAAGGCGAAGTCGCGCAAGTACGGCTTACGGGATTTCAGCCTTATTTCTATCTTCGCATGATAGATGGTGAAACAAGCGGACTAATTCATTCCACTCTAGAACAATCATCTGGAAAGCAACTGCGTGGTATGAAAGTTACACTAGAATGTAAATTAGACGCAATGCGTGGATTTAATGGTCTTAGTCCTATTAAAGTATGGAAGCTTTCATTTCCTGCTATGTGGATGTTTAAGACAGTTCAAAAAACACTAAAAAATTCAATGCGTATTGGAAATCGTCGTGTAGTAACAGAAGACATTTTCGAAGCAAACCTTCCTCCGTTTATTCGGCTCTTTCATGAAATGGATCTATCTCCTGCTTCTCCATTTGAATTTGAGGCAGACGATTATGATCCTGACGAAGGAGTTCATGTGGATGTATTCTATGAAGTTAAATATGATGAAATCAAATCAGCAGCTACTAAAAATATCCCTCTTCTTGTAGCAGGTTATGACATTGAAACCTATTCTGTTTCAGGATTATTTCCAGTAGCTACAAATCCGGGAGATGAGATTATGCAGATTGGTATTAGCTTTCGTTATTCTAATGATTTACTAGCTGCTGGTAAACGCATCGTATTTAGTAATGGAACAATTACTCCTTCACAGGATCCAGGAGTTGAATTTATAGCATGTAAAAATGAACGTGATCTTCTGCTAAAATTTGAGAAATGTATCCAAGATGAGAATCCAGATGTTATAGCAGGATTTAATACGTTTGGTTTTGATGATCCATATATAGCAGATCGTGCTGAAAGACATAAGGTACATCTTAACTTTGGACGTGTAGAAGGAAGTTCATGGAAAAATGATTATGTAAAGACCGAGAAGAAGACATTTGAATTAGCATCCGGTAAATTTGCAGTTAGATATTTTGAAATGCCCGGTCGTCTTCCTGTAGATTTACTTCTTAGTGTTCGTCGTGAACAGAATTTGGATTCATACAAACTTGATAATGTTTCAACTACATTCCTACGAGATAAGGTTATTAAGATGGAGAGACTGGATAAAAATCGTGTAAAAATCTATACAAAAAGTACACGTGGATTATTTACTGGAAATCTTGTTCGATTTGACGTTGTTGGGAATACAATTAATCCATATCAAGAAGGTCGTAAGTTTCCTACTGAAATCGTAGAAGCTAAATTCTTTATTGTAAGAACTGAAGATGAGATTCTACATGATGTAGATATTACGAAGATAGAATGGTCTTTTACAAAGGATGATATTAGCTTTAAAGATATGTTGGAAGCACATACTGGAACAGAAGATCAACGTGCTTCTGTAGCAAAATATAACATACAGGATTGTGATCTTGTTCTTACACTCATGGCTAAACTAGATACTCTTGTGAATGCTAGAGGTATGGCGGATGTATGTAAGGTTCCAATTCAGTATATCTTTCTAAGAGGTCAGGGTATTAAGATATTCTCTGCTGTCGTTTGTAACGCATCAAAGCGTAATCAGATCATCATGACACAGGAAAGTCTAGAAGGTGATTCTTCATACGAAGGAGCAATTGTTCTTCCTCCTAAAATCGGTATGTATTTAGATCAACCAATAGCAGTTCTTGATTTCAATTCACTATATCCATCGAATATGATTGCATTTAATCTATCTCCAGATACACTAGTTTATGTAAAGACATATGATTCTAAAGGTAAGAAGATTCATCAAGAAGGCGAAGACGGGGAGAATCTTAAAACAGGAGGATATATAATTGATGAGATTGGTTACGATACATATGACGACAACAAAAACCCTACTGGACGTACGGTGTGTGGATTTGTTCAACCGACATCGGACGTTCGTACCATCGGGGTTCTGCCTCTCACGTTGGACATTCTTCTCAAGAAGCGGAAGGAGACGCGGAAGATCATGGAGTCTATAGAAGATGAGGCACAAAAGGCTGTTCTAAATGGTCTCCAACTTGCTTACAAGGTTGTTGCTAATTCAGTATATGGTCAATGTGGTTCTCGTACATCTCCAATTCGTAAGATGGAGGTGGCTGCATGTACTACTGCAGCAGGACGTGATCGTATTTATTTTGCAAAGAGTGTTGTAGAAAAAGAGTTTGGTGGTGATGTAATTTATGGAGATACAGATTCAATCTTCATTAAGTTTGCAACAAAAGATCTTGCTGAATCAATTAGATTAGGACAAGAATCTGCTGCTCGCATTACAAGTTTATGTCGTAAAGCTCATAAGATTGAATATGAAAAAACTATGTTTCCATTCATTCTATTCTGTCGCAAACGATATGTAGGAATGTTATATGAAACCGATATCACTAAATGTTATCGTAAGACTATGGGTGTTGCATTAAAGCGGCGAGATAATGCGCCTATTGTAAAGGATATATTCGGTGGAGCACTAGATATTCTCATGGAAAAACGAGATATTCGACCAGCACAAGAATTTGTAAAGGATATGCTTGTTCGTGTTCTAAAAAATGAACTTCCTATGGAAAAGTATATAATCACAAAACAGTTGCGTGATGATTATAAGAATCCTGACCAGATTGCTCATCGTGTTTTAGCAGATCGTATGGGGGAACGTGATCCTGGAACAGCTCCGCAGGTTGGTGATCGTCTGCCATACATTTATGTTGCGAATCGTAAGGATGAAAAGAAGCAAGGCGATAAGATAGAACATGTTGATTATGTTCGATCTAAAGGTTTGAAACCTGATACGGAATTCTATATTACGAATCAGATACAAAATCCAGTTGCACAGTTATTTGCGCTTTCTATTGAAAATCTTGAAGGATACAAGCCAAAAATAAATTATGAAAAGATGTGGAAAGAGTTTATTGAGAAGGGTATGGATGAAGAAGAAGCTACTCTTAAGGTTTTAGATAAGAAAGAAAAAGAATTAGATTCAATCTTATTTACAACTGCACCCTATCTCACAAAACATAAACGTGGTCCAATGGATATGTTTCTTAAGCGCTAATCATTTTCAACGTTTAATCACTACTACATTAAATGGCAAATAATTATACATCAGACGTTTTTTCATTATTAGAGGATATGATTAATGGACGTAATGAATTTTTATCAAATAATACAATTCGCTCTATTCCTTTTGAGCATCGACCAACTATCATTGCTCGATACATGAATAATGAGGCATCTTATATAGATATTATTAATCGTATAAATACACAACACTACCAAGAATCTCAATTACGTGAAGCAGCACGAACTCTAGTTGCATTTACTATTCCTACAAATGCTTCATTTTCAGATCCAGTTACGGTTGCTCCAACACGAGCACAGATAGCTAGTTCAGTTGAAGATGTTCCTAATGCAACATCAAATTGTGCGATTTGCCAGGAAGCAATTTCGGCAGGAGGTTGTCGGATTCGGCAATGTGGCCATGTTTACCACCGCGCTTGCGTCGTGAACTGGTTTTCATTATCAGTTCGGTGTCCTGTATGCCGCTACGATATTCGTGAAGCGAATCCGGCAAATCAAACATCTTCTGTCGAAGCAGAAATGTCTTCTCAATTGTCAAGCCGGTCGGGGGAACAAGATACTTAGGTATTGGATCAGATATACCATATTGAACCATATGAATCAACTTTCGAATATCATGTTGGCATTCTTTAATAGATTCACTAATATCTACATTTAAAAATAGAGACTGTATATCAGATGCCTTAGGAGGAAAACATCTAATAATCTCAATATGATCTGTATTCCGTTTGAATATAGAAGGAAGCTCATTTCCAGTACATATGATTGGAACTTTACGATTTGTGTCTTTAATCCATTCAACAATTCGAGCTTGTGCATGGGGATCTGATCCATCTACTTCATCTAATATTACACAAGTCTTACGAGTAATATCTCCTTTCATAAATGAAAATATATTAACAGCAGATCTACATGCGTCTTTAATTTTTTCAACATCTTCATAACTTCTAATTGAGCGAGATGCATTAATTTCAAGAGGATCAAAATCCATTGTTTTTGCGGCCGCTAATGCTAATGTAGTTTTACCAATACCAGGAGATCCTGTTAACATAATTGCTTTAGGAAATCCACTTGTAGAAAGATATGTACGAAGTGTTTTCTTTGCTTCATCATGACCAATTACATCAGAAAGACTACTTGGTCTATATGTTTCGGCATACATTATCAACTATTAACAACTTATTCCGTAAGTCGTTTGTGATTTACATATATTTATTAAAATATATGTATGGTGACGTAGCTCAGTTGGTTAGAGCACCCGACTGTTAATCGGGAGGTCGTGGGTTCGGGTCCCACCGACACCGGAGCCTTTATAGCTCAGTTGGTAGAGCGTTTGCCTTGTAAGCAAAAGGTCGTGTGTTCGATTCACACTGGAGGCATACAGTCCTATCGTACAATGGTTAGTACGTCAGACTCTGAATCTGAAAATCCGAGTTCGATTCTCGGTAGGACTAAATAGCACGCATAGCTCAGCTGGTAGAGCATCGGTCTTATGAGCCGAGAGTCGTGGGTTCAAATCCCACTGTGTGCACCATGTAAGGCAAATGTTTTTACATGCTGCATCTAACCACACATACCAGACCACGTAGTTCCACATGTACGTGCTAAATTGCACTTAGCAATAGATGATTGAATTGTTGTTGCATCAGGGTCAAATGGCATACAACTTGTTGAAGCATTTGGCTTACATAAGTTACTGGCTGAATCATACGTCCAACTATCTGGACATTTTGCCATCTTTGTAGGATCCATTCGTAATACTATTTGTGGATTGATCACATACTTGTAGACTAAAAGGAGAGCGACTGTAAATAATACAGTTAAAGCGGCAGTACTTACATACTCCATTCTTTCTTTGTTACAAGGAAAGGAATGGATATTGCTAGACATGTAGTAGACACTTATTTTAAAGATACGTCAAACCCATTAGTTAGACATCATCTAGATTCATTTGGAGATATGTTATCTGTTAAGATTCCTACTTTCATCAATGGTATGAATCCATTAACATTAAACTTAGGTGATACTCGTTTCATCAAGGTCTATATTGGAGGCAAAAAAGGTGGGGATATCTTTTATTCACCACCAGTTGATGAAATAGGTAATGCTGTATTACCTCACCAGTGTCGATTAGATAATAAAACATATGCTCTTGATATTCGCATGAATGTTGATATTGAATATGTTTTTGACACAGTTACAGAAACAAAACGTTTTGAGAATGTGATGATGGCACAATTACCTCTTATGTTAAAAAGTTCTCTTTGCTATCTAACTCCTATGACATCTGATCAGCTATATGGATCTGGTGAATGTAGATTTGAACTTGGTGGTTATTTTGTGATTAGTGGAGCAGAAAAGGTATTATTAACGCAAGAAAGACTCGCTGAGAACATGTTTTATGCTTCAAAGCGTAAACAAGTTAGTTCCGGAAGTGTAGGAACAAAAACATTAGTAGAAAAAGAAACCGAAAGTAAACTTGAAGGAGCAACTAAGGCTGAACCGTTTGAATATATTGCAGGTATACGTTCAAGTTCAGAAGATGGAACAAAGGGACCATATTCTCATTTTTTAATTATTCCTCCAGAGAACAGAAAACCTGATGATCCTAAACAAATCGCAAGTACTTCTGATCTATCTGATTTCTCCACACGTCGCTTAGCAGTAATTACACTTCCTGATTTCACTCAACCTGTTCCTGTAATGAGTGTGTTTTATGCGTTGGGTCTAACAAATGATAAAGATATTTACGATACTATTTTAGCAGGTATCCCCTTAGTTGAAAGAACTCAATATGACGAACTTTTTGCAGAATTGCTATTGTCACATGAAAAGTTTACAAGACAGGAAATGGCAAGAGAAGGGGATCAAAATCAAGATCCTAATTTACTATTTCTAAAACGACAAACACGTACTAGATCTGAAGGAGGTGTATATAATAATCTTTATGATAAATTGTTCCCACATTGTGCTGAACTTGAAGGAGAATCACCTGCTTCATTCTATCGCAGAAAGGCTTACCTACTAGGATATATGGCTCGTATGGCAATGGACGTAGCTTTGGATATTAAACCAAAAACTGATCGTGATCATTTTAGATTCAAACGTCTTTCTGCATCGGGTGACCTAATGTTTCAGGAATTTCGTCGAATCTTCAAAGAGACATCAAAGCGTATGTTAACAGAAATGGACTCTCGTATTCATTTTGAACAACAACAGTATGCTGGAAAGAAGTTAGCAGAATTACTTCAGGAGGAGAATATTGGATATTATTGGCGCGCATCTAGCTTCATGTATGACATTGAAAAATCATTTAAAGGAAAATGGGGCGGTAAGGATGGTATTGCGCAAGAACTTAGTCGTTATGCATTTTTAGGGACAGTAGCTCAACTAAGACGTGTTAATATGGACGTAGATAAGGGTGGAAAGATTGTAGAAATGAGACGTATTCATTCATCTACTTGGGGAATTATGTGTCCTATCGATAATCCTGATGGACGCAATATTGGTTTAATCAAATCAATGACACTTCTATGTTCTATTTCTACAGCCTCATCTTCTAAAATAATTTACGACATTGTTAAACAGAATTCAGAATTCATTCCATTATCTCTAATTAATCCAAGTGTATGGGAACCTAGATGGACACGCGTATACTTAAATTCAGATTTAATAGGTGTTCTACGAAAGAATTCAGATTCTTTACATCAGACTCTTATTGATCAAAGAAGAGCTGGAAAGATTAGCAAATTTGTATCAGTATCATGGAACCGACTAGAAAATGAGTATCTGATATATACAGATGCTGGACGTCCATCAAGACCTGTATATCAAGAAGAAACTAAGGCTGAACAAATAAAGAAACTTACGACATGGGATTCAATCGTCACAAAACATATGGACTATATTGATGCTGCTGAAACTGAAAATATTCGAATTAGTATGGAACCATTTAATTCAGAACTCCCATCAGAGATTCATGGATTAGCTATTTTATCAGCATCTGCATCTATTCTTCCAAACTGTGATTTTGATCCAGGTACTCGCAATGCATTCAGTTGTCAACAATTGAAGCAGGCATGTAGTTGGTATAATACTGCATTTAGCAAACGATTTGATACTATTTCTACTTGGTTGAATTACGCACAACGACCATTATCTCAAACATGGATATATAATCATATTTTAGGATGTCTTCCTTACGGAGAGAATCCAATGGTAGCTCTTATGGTATATTCTGGTTACAATCAGGAAGATTCTGTTCTGCTTAATGAATCTGCTTTGAATCGTGGTATGTTTCATACAACCTATTATCATTCGTATGATTTTGAAGAGGAGCCAATTAATATGGGATTTGATAAAGGAGAAGTTAAGGTATTTGAATCTACAGAGTTTGGAAATATTGCAACTGATCCAAAATATCGTGAAACAGTAACACGTAAGGAAGGTTATAATTATGACTTACTAGATTCAGATGGTATTATTCGGGCTGGTGCTGAAGTTGATGATAAAACTATATTAGTTGGTATTGTTCATCCTATGAAGAATTCAAGTGGAGTAGTAACTGGTTACTCTGATTCATCTAAATTTACTAAGAAAGGACAGACCGGATTTGTAGATTCTGTATATCGGTATGTTACCAAAGATGGACTTCGCGCAGTAAAGATCCGTATTGCTGAACATCGTGTTCCTGTATTAGGCGATAAGTTTAGTGCTCGTCATGGACAGAAAGGTACCGTTGGATTACGTCTTAAAGAAGAGGATATGCCCTACACATCAAAGGGTGTTCGTCCAGATATGATAGTAAATCCTCACGCATTTCCATCTCGTATGACAATTGGACAATTTATTGAATCTATGTCAACTAAATTAGGATTAGAAATGGGTTCTCTTGTTGATTCAACACCATTTAGTACACAGAACAGAGTATCTGAAACATCTGAGTTACTTTTAAAGGCAGGATTTCATCCGTATGGACATGAAGTACTATATAATGGACAGACAGGTGAAATGATGGAAGCAGAAATATTCATGGCACCGACATATTATATTCGTTCTAAGTTGATGGTAGAAGATAAACTAAATTATCGTGCAACTGGTCCTAAGAAATTACTTACTCATCAACCAGTTGAAGGAAGAGCAAACGATGGTGGTTTGCGTATTGGTGAGATGGAACGTGATTGTTTGATAACACACGGTGTTTCAAAATTTTTAAATGAATCTTTAATGGAACGCTCAGATAAAACAGAATTACTATTTCAACCTGAAAGTGGATTACTAGATGCAAATCCGGAGTTAGAATCTATTACACTATCAACACCTTATTCACTAGGATTAACAATCCATGAACTAGAATCAATGCATATTTCTGTTAACCTTGTGTCTGGATCTTCTTAGAGTCTTATTAAGTTTTGTTCGTTTAGTTCTTCTACGGCGTCCACCATCTTGAAATTCATTTGTTAGATCTTGACTAGCTTTTAGTATACTCTCTGCTGTATAGGTTGGAACAAATCCTCTAGGAGCAGATGCTCTTCCAAGATAATTAGAATTAACAAATGTTAAATATTTAGTTAAAGCTTGTCTTTTAGGTTCAGATAAGTCTGGAACTGTTGATAAAATATACGTAACCATAAATCCAGTAGTTTCTGTAAGTTTTGTCATATCTCCGAGTACATCTCCTTTTCTAGGAGCACCAATTGTAGCAAGACCAAAATCGATTAAATAAACATTATGGTTTCTGGGATTGTACATAATATTTCCACGATGAGAATCATTGTGAAATATAACAGTACCTCCGCTTAATTCACCTTTATTCATCAAATAAACCTTAGTAATTAGTTTCGTAAGTCCATATATAATATCATCTGCATCACCCTTTGTTAATTCAATACTATGACTCATAATCGTATGAAGAGACTTTCCAAGATATTCGTAATTTACATACTTTTTTAGAGCTAGATCTGCACGTGTTCCAATAATCTGTCCACAGTTTTTAATATCTTCCTTTGTAAGAAGACTTAAATCAATAGGGTCTTCATTAAAACTTACATTTGTAAACTGATTAGTTCTATCAATTTGTTTGACAAATGCATTATTTCTTTTTTCTTCTTTATATGCAGCTTCATCTACAAAAATTTTTGTAACATAACGTTTATCTCTTTGTTTGGTTAAACCTTGAACAATCAAAGAGGGAATAATTGCACAACCTTGTGCTCCTGGAATAACACCATATTTGTAATCTAAAGTGCCTTCTTGTGAAGCAGTTGACCATCCACTTGATGAACTACGTGTCATAGATCTAGTCACCATAGGAGACATTGGAGGTGTAGATGGCGGCTGAGTTTTAGACGAAAAAAGACTCGCTAACATTATTCATTGACAACGGATTTTCTTGAAGGGAGTGTATATAATGATAAATATGGCAGAACATCTATATGTAACAAAGCGTAATGGCAATCGTGAGCCTGTATCATTTGATCAAATCCTTCAACGTATTCGTAAGTTATCTGATGGATTGGAGCACGTAAATCCAGATTTAGTAGCACAAAAGGTATGTATGCAACTAAGCGATGGAATTAAGACATCAGAACTTGATGAGTTTGCAGCAGAAACATGTGCGATGATGCAATCACGTTATCATCCTAATTACGGTATGCTAGCAGCACGTATTTTAATTGATAATCATCATAAAAATACTCCATCAACTCTACTAGAATGTGTAGAGACTCTTTATCATGAAAATGAAATTATATCAGATGTTTATCATGATCTACTATGCAAAGATCCAGCTAGCTATGAATTAATAATTGATTACTCTCGCGACTTTATGTTTGATTATTTTGGATTTAAGACATTAGAAAGAGCGTATCTTCTTAAGAAGAACGGTAAGGTAATTGAACGCCCACAGCATATGTGGATGCGCGTATCTATTCAACTTCACGGTAATAATTACAAAAAGGTTAAGGAGACATATGATGCTCTATCACATGGTTATTTTATACATGCTACACCAACCCTATTTAATTCTGGCACATCTCATCCACAATTATCATCTTGCTTTCTTCTGACAATGAATTCTGATTCAATTCAAGGAATTTATAAGACTCTTGGTGACTGTGCACAAATTTCTAAATGGGCTGGTGGTATTGGTTTATCAATTCACAATATTCGGGCTCGTGGATCACGTATTGCAGGAACTAATGGTGAATCTACTGGTATTGTACCTATGCTAAAAGTATTTAATGATACTGCAAAATATGTAAATCAAGGAGGAAAGCGTAATGGATCATTTGCTATCTATCTAGAACCCTGGCATGCTGATATTGAAGAATTTCTGCGCTTAAAACTTAATCAAGGAGCAGAAGAGGATCGTGCACGTGATTTATTTTATGGTCTTTGGATTCCAGATCTATTTATGCAAAGAGTTGAATCAGGAGAAGATTGGACTCTAATGTGTCCACACGAATGTCCTGGTCTAGCAGATGTACATAGTATCGAGTTTAATGATTTGTATATGAAATATGAACGAGCCGGAAAGGGTAGAAAGAGTATTCCTGCTAAAAAGTTATGGCAGATGATTTTGGATTCTCAAATTCAGACTGGAACACCTTATCTTTGCTATAAGGACGCTGCTAATATAAAAAGTAATCAACAGCATCTAGGAACTATTAAATCATCAAATTTATGTACAGAAATCATGGAGTTTACTTCTCCTGAAGAAACAGCTGTATGTAATCTAGGATCATTAGCTCTTCCTAAATTCGTAGAACATAGTTCACTTCATAATCAATATTACTTTAATTTTGACAAGCTTCGTGAGTATACTCGTATTCTCACTCGTAATCTAGATATTGTAATCGATAACAATTTCTATCCTACAACTGAATGTCATAATTCTAATATGAATCATCGTCCAATTGGAATTGGAGTTCAGGGTCTAGCAGATGTATTTGCTAAGCTAAAACTACCTTGGACATCAGATGGAGCAAAAAAGTTGAATCGCGAGATCTTTGAAAATATCTATTATGCGGCTGCAAGTGAAAGTATGGAAGGTGCTTCAACAGACGTATGGAGAAATATGGGTGTAGATCATGCTCTTGCATATAGATCATTTGCCAATTCACCTGCTAGTAAAGGAAAACTCCAATTTGATTTATGGAATGAAACTCCAAGTACATGTTACTTAGACTGGGATGGATTACGTAAACAATGTAGTCTTGGTATGCGCAATTCATTACTTATTGCTCCGATGCCTACCGCATCTACATCACAGATTCTAGGTAATAATGAATGTATTGAACCATTCACGTCAAATCTATACACTCGACGTGTATTAGCAGGAGACTTTATGGTCGTGAATAAGTATCTAGTAGATGAACTTACAAGACTTGGCTTATGGACATCAGAGATTCGTACACAAATTATAGCAGATAATGGAAGTGTTCAAAACATTGCAGAAATTCCACAGGATATTCGTGATGTATATAAGACTGTGTGGGAGATTCCTCAAAAAGTGCTAATTGATATGGCAGCTGATCGAGCCCCATTTATCTGCCAGTCACAGTCACTGAATCTATTCCTTTCTGAACCCACGTATGCTAAGATGTCATCTATGCATATGTATGCTTGGAAGAAAGGTCTGAAAACTGGTTGTTATTATTTAAGAACTAAGGCTGCTTCATCGGCTCAAAAATTCACAGTCGAACCCCCTGCGTCAAATAATTGTCTAACTTGTTCATCCTAAAATTTCTCTGTTTGGAAGTATAAAACAAATGGAAAAGTATTCTAACCCGACTGTTCTAAATGGTACTGCTGGAAACTCCGCTCCTGTTGGAGGTCGCCGTCGCAAGCTTCAACTTGTTACGAAGAAGCAGGCGCGTAAGATGCTTAAGAAGCTTGGCAAGAAGCTTCGTGGTGGTGCACCCGCTGATGCTGTAGCTGTTGCGCCTGAACTTGCAGATGCGGCGGCACCTGCGTCAAAGGCTGGTGGCAAGCGCACTCGCAAGCGCCGCTCAGCATCACGCCGTGCTTCCCTCTTCGGTCTTTAAAGATTCACCAATCTCTGAAACCATTGCAAATAGTTTTTCATTGAATCCAAAATGACAACCATTTGGTTCTTTAAAATCGGGAATCTTACGTGAAGATGTATTTATAGAATGAACTAAACTTACAATAACTTCTTGTGGAGATATTTCTCGACACATATGCTCGCGACCGCGAATAAATGCGTCACCTTCTGCAATTTGAACATCACTAAATTTGCGCTCCTCCCAAAACTTTTTAGTAAAAATAAGAGTAGCTTCAGATACACGCTCTGACATATTTAGTGTTAAAGGAGGAACATTCATAAATGATGAATACTTGATAATATCATAACAAGGAATCACTGAACAAAATGCGCACTCTTTTGAAGGACTCTTTAGCATCATAGCTGTACGTTCTAGTATACTATTATTTGGATATACATCATCGTCATCCATGAATGCGATAACATCATACATTGCTTTTGAAATACCTATGTTACGCTTTTCTCCAATTGTCTTCTTTTCATCTAAACGTACATATGTTACATTTGGAACACCTATTAAAGTATCTTCAATAGGGTCATCACCATCATCTACAATTACTAATTCCATATTTTCTTCTGGATATGATTGAATCATATATGAATACTTCAAAATAGGCATAAAAATACGGCGATCACGTGTTATACACACAATGGATACATTTGGTAATGCATCTTCTTTAGGTAGTGTCTCGCTAAGTTTATAGTTTGATTCTATATCTAGAATTTGTGGTAATAATTTTTGCATATTCTTAAGCCATAGTTTATGATTTTGTTCATAAACATTACGCATAAAATTACCACCTATTTTCTTATTTTCATTGCTTGTATCAATATATTTCTGAAGTTGTTTAACTAATGAATCAGCATCAGAACTGACTAATGATCCAAACCATTTATCATTAGAAGTAGTTTTAATTGATTCACAGAATAATGCTCCTGCATTTACTTCGCCTACAACATCTTCAAGAAAAGGCGCAATAGATGATACGATCATATTACAACCAGATGCCATGGCCTCATTTATTGCATGTCCAAATCCTTCCGCTTTAGATAGACAAATGCATAATCCACATTCTCTGAGAAGTTTATCATATTCTTCATCTGAAAGCGTACCGTAGACTACAACTCTATCAGATATAGATGATGGAACTTCAATATGTCTTGATGATACTACATGTAAAATAGGAAGATTGCAAAAATCAACAGGTCCAATTAAACGAATTTTTTCGTATGCGTTAAAAATAACATCAATTTCGCGATTAAGATTTTTTCCAAGTGGAACGATAGCTTTAAAATAATTTTTAGTAGAAGGAGTCTCTTTATTAAGAGAAGTCCAACCAATATATCGTACACATGTAGGTGTTAGATCCTTGATAATACGTTCTGCTTCATGAGTTTTTACCCAAATCTCATTTACCATATGCATATAAGGAACCCATGTAACTGAAGTCCATTCAATATTTGGAATCCAAATATTCTTAGCTGCATATGAAAAAAGTGATGGATTTATTACTTCAACGTAAATATTTACATCTGCTTCTACACATTGTGGTTGCATATACTGGACAAATTGAATTTCTACATTCTTTTCAAAAATGCTAGTGAGAAGACCGCACAGAATTTTCACATCTTGTGAAAGTCCGGTATTCTTACGATGATTGCTAATTATGTTAATTCTCATTTATATAACTGAGTCACTTTGGTACTAAACGTTTTGTCGCACGTCCATGGTATGGACGTCTTAGTGTCTTAGATCTTACATCAAGATATTTTAAATATTTCTTCCATGATTCACTATCTCGTAATACACATTGAGAAGCAAATACGCATGGACGATCACGCCACCATTTTACATTTTTTTCACCATACCATCGCCATAATTGGATAGGATCTTCAATATCTTTTGTTTCAGACAATTCAGTCTCTTGAGTTAATCGTTTACATTCTGACTTTATGGCTATATTTCCATATCCATATTCGAGGCTAAATAAATCTGTTTTATATTCACTATCAATTGGTATCAGTATTTTACCGTTCCATCCAATTCCACTGATAGGTCGAAAAGAATCCCATGCTGTTTCAAATGTGTAAAGTTGTCCATTTAACTTTCCATAAATACGATCGTGAAATTTAATTAACTCCATTACATGCCTAAAAGAAAGACTTCAGCTCACCAGTACGCGTGCCATAAACTCCAACATTCATCGGGTTTGCAATAGGTTCTGCAAATTCCTGTAAATCTTTTAAATAGAATTGATGAAAATCAACTTCAGAATAAACTTTTGTGGCAGCACAACCGATTACACGACTATTTAGATCTGATAGTTCTTCTGATATACGTGAAACATTATTCTGCGAATACATCAGATAGTAGCTTCGCATAATAATCTTTATCTGTAGAACATCTTGAGGACCAATTCGATATTTATTACCACTCATCGCGTATACCTGTTCTTGAATACCCTTTTGAATAGTTTCAATATTTTCATCACTAAAGAATAGCTCATTTAGTGGAGTAGATGAATGTATATGCCCTATTAGATCACGACGGTTTGTCTCTCCAAATAAGTTAGGTCTCTGGGATGTAGATTTATAAGGCTGAGAAGCATAAGTATTATCGGTATCTAGAATGTTAGGGACTCTGCCACCATGTTTTTGAGGAGGGTAAAGATGGTTACTAGATGTTATATTATAGCGATGCTGTACGCTATCGGGATTAATTGGACTGTCCATTAACAATTGTTTGGAAAGTTTTATCAGGATATAAATCTATAAATTATGTTCTCATAGCTTCATATAGTGAAGAATCTAATACTTCTTTTACTTCTAAAGAAAATGAGAAATCTGATCCATTCAGATCGAGAATTTGACCATACGGGTCTGTAACTTTTATAGGAATGCTTACAATATCTGTGGGGCTATTAAAGAAAAACTCATTTGATAACTGCTTCTGATTATTATCATAACATACTGCAAATTTTGGTTGATCAATAATTACTTTTGCAAATGACCAAAATTCTGTTCTATCTGGATTTAAATGGTATATAACTTTCCAATCTGGATCTAGATTTATAAAGATATAGGTCGTATCGATTATGTTTAGTATATCATTTCCAGTATATGTGTTCTGCCCAGCATATATTCCAGACGCATTAGTAAAACCAAGATTATAACCTAGTCCAAAATCTTTTACTCTTTTTGAAAACTCACCTTCTTTGAAATTTATGCTAAAATTAGTTAATGATGTAAATGTTACTTTACCAGTTACATAATTTATACTTAATTTAATAGAGTTTTCAGGAAATGCTAAATCTATTTTTGTTTTAATTTCTTGAATTAATGAACTACTACCTGATTGAGATGAATCCCAATTTCCATCATCAATAGTTATTTCTTTTGTTAGTTCACCAGATGGATACGTTAATAAAAATGATGTGTTTCCTCTGGATCGTGAGAATGTATAGAATGAATTCGGGAATTCAATAGTAGACATTCTTACCGAAATTACATTTTTTATAGGTAATGGTAATTTAAAAATAAAATCAGTTGCAGAATTTAATTGAATAGCTTTTGAGAGATTATTTAATTCTACATTATAATCACTAAATCTAAAACGACTATCTATAGATATTAATTGAGTTTTTACATGTTTATTATACAAAATACTTTGTGTCGTACGATCATTGTATGGAGCTGGTGTAACTAATACAGATTCAGTATTTCTTGGCTTAAATTGTTGAAACTCATCTTGATTTTCAAGCTCATCTGCATGTTTATCTTCTGGCAGAATTTCTTCTGTATGTTCAGTTTGAAAAACAAGTGGTGTTGCTCCAATTTCTTCATAATGATCAGCTAAAACCTGCTGATATGTGAGATTATCCATTAGTATAATCTACTTATGATATTAAAATGCCTGCATTTATTAATTCATATCAATTATATTTAAATGCAAAACAACAGGGACCATCTTGTCCTGTAATTGGACCTACAGGTCCTAAGGGTCCTACAGGTCCTGGTGGAAATCCAGGTTCTACAGGTGCTAAAGGTCCTACAGGTCCTAGTGGAAGTCCAGGTTCTACAGGTGCTAAAGGTCCTACAGGTCCTAGTGGAAGTCCAGGTTCTACTGGTTCTGCTGGTTCTACAGGTGCCATAGGCCCTACTGGTCCCACAGGTCCTACTGGAACTCCTGGTATAAATGGTGTTACAGGTCCAACAGGAACTATGTTTCCAACTTCATTTATAAGCTTAACAAATCCATCACCAAATACAGGTAGCACAGGACCATTTCCATCAAACATACTCATAGGGAAAGGAGCAACTGGACCATATACTTTTAAGATACCAACAAATGGAGCTAGAGGATTTTTAACAGTGTCTGGTGATGTACTTCCAGTAACGAATCCTGATAGTCCAACAGTAGGATATTCATTTGATGTTTTTTTGAATGACGGAGGTAGATTCGAAGGGTTATGTGCACATGAAAAAGTAATTATTACCTTAAACAATTCATATGTAGGTGCAGGAGGAGCATTTACACTTTATTCGCCTTGTCTTCCAACCTCAGACTTTAGTCTATACATTGCTTATGATCCACCACCTGATGATATACAAATAAATATGTTTGTATATTTACACACTTAGCTTTTTCAGTTCACTTAACCACATTCCTTTAGGAGTTTGAGATTCTAGATCTACAATGTTTTGACGAAGTTCTGTAAGATCATTCTCATGCTTTAAAGCATTCTTTAGAGTCAATGACTTAATAGGCAAATCCATAAGATAGTCAAATGTTCCCTTAATTCGATCGAACTTCTGAGCAGTCAATAGCTCATCACACTTTTCTGGAGTCTTTCGACGAAGATCGGGAAGTGGTGTATCCTCACACTGCTGTTTGATAAATCGCACAACATTCTCATGATAAGGAAGTTTGTCACGAAGCGCTTTCAGCATATATTCGCGTCGTTTTGCATACAAGGACAAACGAACACCAACAAACTCTCTTAGAATTTCATTTGGCGAATCGTACTTTTTAATTACACACTTGCTATCAAACGCGTGCATATTGGTAAGCTTAATTTTTTCAGTAAGTAGCTTTTCAATTGTAGAAACACCACCTGTCCCAATTTTTACTTTCATAAGTACATCTGTATCCGTAGATGTATCTGTGTAATCCTTAATAATTCCTTCAGCACATAGCTTATCTAATGTCTCACGAAAGTCAGATGTCCATGTTCCAATTGGAAGTTCAGTAATGATCGCAGTATCTCCTTCCATCTTCCAAACACCTTCAACAAGATAATCCTGCTTATCAATCTTGCTAATCTTACCCTTGAATCCACGAGTCCATGGTGCAAACTCACGATCAAGACCAGTGTCTTTCTCAAGCCATTCTTCAATAGCAGACTTTAGATCGGATGGATTAAATGATGGTACCAATGTTGAATAACCAGTACCAATGCCACGTGATCCATTAACGAGAAGCATAGGAAGCACAGGAGCATACCATTCGGGTTCTACCGGTACACCATCATCGTCACGATATGTAAGTACATCAAAATCATCCGATGGTACAAGTTGAGAAATATGTGTCTGTAAATATGTATGAATATAACGGGGAGACGCAGAATCCTTACCTCCTTGAAGTCGTGTTCCAAACTGTCCTTGAGGAACCAACCATGCCAGATTATTTGATCCAACAAAATCCTGTGCCATTCCAACAATCGCATCATTTAGTGATGCTTCGCCATGATGGTAACCAGAATGTTCACTGACATATCCTGCAAATTGAGCTACACGGATCTCTGACTTCAAATTACGCTTAAATGCAGAGTAGAGAATCTTACGCTGTGATGTTTTAAGACCATCCATCATATTTGGAATACTACGTTCCAAGTTGTAGTTTGAGAAATGAATCAAATCTTTATTAACAAAATCTTCATAAATTAGATTATCGCCTGGACCAGCATTTACAATATCTGCACGATCATAGGTCTTCAACCAATCCTTGCGATTATCAGCCTTAGCCTTATTAAATGCTAAATCAATTGACTTATCCGACGCATCACCAGAATACGTATAGTTTACGATATTAAGTGTCTTGAAATATTCCTTTGCTTCATCTCGCGTAGAAGTGCCCAATCCCTTATAATACTTTACCTTCCAGCCCTTAGAAGCATCAGTCTTACGCCATTCCTCATATTCGTATTGAGTATAGAATGACTTATTTAGCTTTCCCTTATTAGCTTTTACAATTGGTGTAGCCATATAGGTGATAAATCCAGGAATCTTAATTAGTTCATGCCATAATTCATGAAACATGTTAATAAGTAATCCACGAATGTGTGATCCGTCATAATCCTGATCGGTCATGATGAGAATCTTACCATACCGCAGCGAACGAACATCCACATACTTCTTACCAGATTCCAGACCAACAATCTTCTTTAGATTAGCAATTTCTTCTGTTGCCTCTACCTTTTTTGCAGATATGTCTTTCACATTAAGAAGTTTACCTTTGAGAGGAAAGACTCCGTAATACTTCCGCTGCTCTTGAGAAAGACCACTAATAGCCATCGCCTTAGCTGAATCTCCTTCAGTAAGAATCAGAACACATTCATGACTCTTTGCAGTTCCAGCGTACACCGCGTCATCCAGCTTTGGAAGACCGGTCAAACGTGACTGCTTCTTTCCATCTGTCTTTTTCATATCCTTTGCATCTTTTGCATCTTGTGCCTCCAGAACCTTGTTTACAACTTCTAGCTTTGCAACTACCTTCTTCAGAAACGCATCGTCTAGCTTACATGAAACCTTGGAAGTTAGTACTTCTTTAGTCTGAGAGCTAAATGATGGATTTTCAACTGAGCAGCAAATAAATACAGCCAATGAATCTCGTACAAGTGCAGGTTTAACCTTAATCTTCTTCTTTGTCTCCAAATATGTAACAATATATGAAACAATCTGATTTGTGATTTCGTCGACATGCTTGCCACTTCTAGTCCAGATACCATTCACAAAAGAAACGTTGAATGCGCGATCAGTTGGGCTATCTGATACAGCAATCTGCCATCCAGTTTGAGAAGATTCAGTTAGAACAACAGAATCCTTAGTTAAATACCATGATGCATATGATGTTAAATCGCGAAACTTAATTGGAGTATCGCACCATGTTACTTTAACATCCTTTCCAACAGTCATTGCTAGATCATATACGCGTCTTTCAATAACCTTAAGTAGCTGTGTAGGAATCGTATTCTCTTTCCAACCAAATCGACTAAAGTCAGGAGTCCATGCCACCTCTACATAAGGCTTATTTTTACATGCTACGATCTTAGGTGTACCCACAACAGACATATTATCTTCGAATGTCTGGATATACTTTAGCTGGCGTACACCATCGACAACCGTTAGAGTTAGCTTCTTTGCAAAGATGTTTACTAATTTTACACCGTAACCATTCTTACCTCCAACTAGCTTCTTTTCTGTTTTATCATAATTTGTAGATGTCAGTAGTTCTCCGAAGATCATCTGTGGAATGTACACATCATATTCCGGATGTTTTTCTACATCAATTGACTCTCCATCATTCTTCATAACAATTGTTGTTCCATCTACAATTGAAATCTCAATGTGCTTTACAGGATTATCAGACTTTCGTTGCTTGAGTCGCACAACATGATCATGTGCATTAACAAGTAACTCATCAAATAGCTTGTAGAATCCAGGATTGAAATTAGTAATCATATCAGAAGTAAAACTTTCGCCATTTACGATATAGAGTTCCTCGCTTGTATTTTCAATTGAACCAATGTATGTATCCGGTAACGACAAAATGTGTTCACGGTGCGTATGCTTGCGATATTGCTTTGATAGATCTGCCATATTTGATTGTATGTATCCTTCCTCAAACATAATCTATGTAAATTCGTTTTGAATCATATTCTTATTACCTTTGTTAAACAATTATTATATAATAACTATTTGAAAGAAAGGTTTGTATAAAAATACATGACTGATTTTGACAGATTGATCGTTTTACAATAAATGCCACCGAGAAAGGCAAAGATATCTCAAAAAGATCAGTCTGTTGCAGTAACCGAAGCACCTGTTATTTTTTTCCTTAAAATAGGTGATGAAACCGCATCACAAGATGTTATTCCTGCTGATGAGGGTTTAGTATCATATGCAGATATTTTGAATACAGTAGAAGTGTCTCATGTTGCAGATAGATTTAATACAGAACTACTGAAAAATGTTCTAGAAAAAGTGGTATGTAATAGATACACACCTCAAACTGCATGTTTTTGGTGTTGTCATGATTTTAGTTGGGAAGCTTGTGTTCTTCCAAAATCATATGATGCGTATAAAAATATATATTTTGCTGAAGGAAATTTCTGTTCTCCCGAATGTGCTCTTGCATACAACTATTCTGACAATAAAATTTCTGATTCAACACGTTGGTTACAACATGTACTATTATCTACGGTATATTCTGAATTGTATAAAACACGTGAATTATCACCTGCCTTACCTCGCACAATGCTTCGTATGTTTGGTGGACCACTTGATATTGAACAGTACCGTGATTATACCACCGGTATGAACGACATTGTTCTTTCGTCTCTTCCACCTATTCGTTTACAATTTCCTTCTATGAACGTACAAGGACCTCTTAGAGATATCAAGAAATATGTGTCTTTGTCAGTTGATCTAGTAGAAAAAGCAAGTGAACAACTTCGTCTAAAAAGATCTAAACCTCTTAATACAAATCTCCAGACACTTGATATGTGTATGAATAAAGCTTAAATAGCCATAGTAACTCTTACCGTATCATTGCCACTTTTATCTTTTTCTATTTTAGTTACTTTGTGTAGATCAATGTCACATGCTACACGATTAATTCTTACCTTTTCTATTCCTTGAGTCATTTCTGGATGTGAAATTTCAGCAGTGGACTTAAACTGTGAATTATAAATCTTAATAATATGTTCTGGTACAGCTGGACTTGTCTCTAATAGTCGTTCAACTGTTTCTCTAATCATTTTTAACATATCTCTTGCGCGAATACGTTCAACCTTTGGTAATGTCATTTCAGTTATAATAAATTTTTGTAGTTTTCTATATTGAAGCGCGCTAATTCTGCATGCTTCAGTTTTCTTTGCCCATGCAAAATAAGATCCAATTGTACTAAGAACTCCTGTAAATAAACTTACTCCGCCTATACCGATTGATGATATGGCTGGATCACGAAATAGAATTTGACTTGATCCACTTAGAAATCCAGTAACTGTGCTTAATACAATAACAGGCAGAGCAATGTATGTATTCATCTTACTATAATAACGTTCGGATTCAGTATACAACCAAGCTAAACCTCCACATTTTTCACCTTCTGCTCCAATCATATCCTCAAGTGAATCATTCCAACTAATGTTTTCTTGCAGAACTTCATCTTGTGAAGACATTATTCCTTTATTTTAAACAAGAGTTTATTACCATTTATATGTAGCATACATTAATCACTTTAATGACAACTAATACACAACCAAATATAATTCAAGATGTTTTAAGAACACAAATAGCATTTGGTATGGGTGGTTCTGGATCACGGATGTTAACTAATTATATTGCAATAAATTTATACGAAAAGTTGATATCTTCTTATCAACTATGGTTTCCTATACTACAAAATGTCTGTTGTCGTCGTAATAAGACTCAGCCTGCAACAGCTTTGCCACCGCCAAATAAAGATGTAAAGTGTACGATTGAATGTGAAAGAAATATTCCACAAATAACTTCAAAGCAATCAGGGCAGTCAACAAATAATATTAATCATATGCGTATGGATGCAGTTATTAGCTATATTACAACACTTCCGGTAATTAGAAATATTCTATGTATGAGTCATCACGAATATCTTCCTTATGAATTTGAGCCTATTCAATTAGAACCGGATCTATACTTCCAGTTGTTGACTCTAAAACACAATGATGGTCAGGTTGAAACTATTCGATTCAAGCTTTTTTGTTATGATCATGATATACAGTACTTACAAGCTTTTGTTGATAAATGTAATCACGACTATGAACGTCGTATGGCAAATAAACTGGGAACTTCCTTATATTATTTTGATATGATGGCAAGTACAAAAGGACGCAATAGAACAACTCAAAATCCTCTTCCAAATACTCATCTGATGTACACTAAACATAAATTTTACACAACTCGCACATTTGACAATGTATTTTTTGAGCAAAGACAGGAGGTAAAAAATCATGTTAATTTCTTTTTGTCACGACGTGATTGGTATGAGAAAAAGGGTATTCCGTATACACTTGGTTTTCTATTTCATGGATCTCCTGGAACTGGAAAAACTTCTTCAGTAAAGGCTATTGCAAATACTGCTCGTCGACACATTATTAATATTCAACTATCTGAGATTAAAACAAAGGCACAATTACGTCATCTTTTCTTTAACGAAGAAATCAATGTATATAATGGAACTACAACGGAAAGATATACAATTCCAGTACATGAACGTCTATATGTGATTGAAGATATTGACGCAATGGGTGATGCAGTATTACGTCGTGAATGGAAGAAACCTACGTCTAGTATTGAAGAAAAACCTAAAAAAACTGGAGATGCGTGGATGGATAACATGGAAGAAGATCAAAAAGAACCAATTGATTTATCATTCTTACTTAATCTCTTGGATGGTACACTTGAATCAAGTGGACGTATTATTGCTATATCTTCTAATTTTCCTGAAAGAATTGATCGTGCACTAATAAGACCTGGCCGTATTGATATGATTATTCATTTTAAGAAGTGTAATAGTGCGATTCTACATGAAATGATTGAGAGTTTTTATGATAAAAATGTTAATGGACTTCAATGCGAAGACTATAAATGGAGTCCAGCAGAAGTAAACCAAATTTTATTCCGTAATTTTGAAAAGCCTGAGAATGCTGTGCGTGAATTGAACGAACTGCAGCCTAAAGATTTGTATGGATTTGATTTAGTTGAAAATCTAGCACTTGGTTATGAAGAATTTGCAAAAGAGTGACAAGCTTTTGCAAGACGTAGAATATTTTGACTGTATTTCCAAACACTTTCCTTTGAATCAGAAGACATTGACGCAAAATAAATTTTCATCTTAGAAAAGATATCCATATCAACATTTTCCTTATGTTCTTCAAATGAAGATGTAAGAAAAAAGTTTTCATCTTTGTTCATGATCTGATTCTCATATGCTGATGTACTTTCATACATATATTTCACTACAATATTTGGATTTGCAGATTTTGCAACACGTACGCTGGTTAGAAACATTGAAAAGTCAGGATCATCAGGATACATTTCTGCTAGTTCTGTAATAAAAGCAGTAAACTGATCAAATAAAGCTGTCATTAGAACTACTTTAGAAACCATTTGTAATGTATTATTTAGTTATGTTAAAACAGCTTCGCATAATTATTACATTTTATGCTTGAACTACAACAACTTGTGTATTCAAAAACGCATCAGTACCAATTGATGGTACACCATTTCTTACAGTAACTGTTCCTGTAAGACCAGTGCATCCGTTGAATGCCAAAGCATCAATACTTGTTACACTATTAGGAATAGTAAGTCTTCCTGTAAGACTTCTGCAATTTTGAAATGCTTGCCTTTCAATACGTGTTACACTATTAGGAATAGTAAGTGTTCCTTTAAGTCCAGTGCATTCACTGAATAGTCCATTATTAATACCTCTTATACCAGTTCCAAGTTTGAGTCCTGTAAGGTTATAGCATCCTACGAATACTTCAAATCCAATACTTGTTACACTATTGGGAATAGTAAGTGTTCCTGTAAGATTACCGCATCTGAAGAATGCTTGGGGACCAATACTTACTATACTATCAGGAATAGTAAGTGTTCCTGTAAGGTTAGCATAATTGTTGAATGCTTCATTACCAATACCTATTACTGGTTTACCATTATATGATGATGGAATAACTAAATTCTGTAATGGTACATTTGGGACAAATCCGGAAACCTCATATTCAAGACCCCCGCTTAAAGGTCTATATGTAAGTTTTTCACCTGTATACTCAGCATATGTAGCGGAACTTTTACTACCAACAGAGTTTTTAGCTACAGATTTAATGTAATATGTAGTATTTGGTTTTAAATTATTTATTACTGCTTGATATGTTGTTTTACTTTTTGAAACTAGTGTAGCAGTACCAACAGTAGTAGGATTTGTGGTAGTGCCATATAATATAGAATATGTTGGCGTAGGAGTACCTGTAATATTAGTTATAACAAACCTTACAGTTATAGATGTAGCTGTAGGAGTACCAAATACTGCAGGAACAGTAGGTGCTTTAGATGGTGGATCACCAGCAGTTCTGATAATAGCAGATGTTGATGTTTTACTACCAACAGAGTTTTTAGCTACAGATTTAATGTAATATTTAGTATTTGGTTTTAAATTATTTATTACTGCTTGATATGTTGTTTTACTTTTTGAAACTGGTGTAGCAGTACCAACAGTAGTAGGATTTGTGGTAGTGCCATATAATATAGAATATATTGGTGATGGTTTACCTGTAATATTAGTTATAACAAACCTTACAGTTATAGATGTAAGTGTAGGAGTACCAAATACTACAGGAGTAGTAGGTGCTTTAGATGGTGGAGTGTTCGCCATTTATGTTTAGCTATATCTAAAAAACGCACGGTTGTATATTACATTTTATCCTTGAACTACAACAACTTGTGTATTCGTAAACGCATTAGAACCAATTGATGGTACACCATTTCTTACAGTAACTGTTCCTGTAAGTTCAAAGCATTGTTGGAATGCTCCTTCACCAATACTTGTTACACTATTAGGAATAGTAAGTGTTCCTGTAAGATTAATACATTGAAAGAATGCGTCATTACCAATACTTATTAACCCAGTTCCAAGTGTAAGTCCTGTAAGTTTAGAGCATCGGCTAAATGCTTCAATACCAATACTTGTTACATTATTAGGAATAGTAAGTGTTCCTGTAAGTTCATTACAACGAGAAAATGCAAAATCACCAATAGTTGTTACACCAGTTCCAAGTGTAAGTCCTGAAAGTTTAACACAAGTGAAAAATGCAGAAGGACCAATAGTTATTACACTATTAGGAATAGTAAGTGTTCCTGTAAGATTAATACATTGAAAGAATGCTTCATTACCAATAGTTGTTACATCAGTTCCAAGTGTAAGTCCTGTAAGTTTAGAGCATTTTTCGAATGAAGAATCACCAATACTTGTTACACTATTAGGAATAGTAAGTGTTCCTATAAGTTCATTACAACGAAAAAATGCAGAAGGACCAATAGTTCTTAGACCAGTTCCAAGCGTGACTCCTGTAAGACCAGTGCAGTCAAGAAATGTTTGTATGCCAATACTTGTTACATTATTAGGAATAGTAAGTGTTCCTATAAGTCCAGAGCATCGGCTAAATGCATAATTATCAATAGTTGTTACACCAGTTCCAAGTGTAAGTCCTGTAAGTTTAGAACATTCGCTGAATGCTCCTCCACCAATACTTGTTACACTATTAGGTATAGTAAGTGGTCCTGTAAGACCACTGCATCCACCGAATATATAATCGCCAATACTTGTTAGACTAGTTCCAAGTGTAAGTCCTGTAAGTTTAGAACATGTATTAAATGCTCCTTCACCAATAGTTATTACACTATTAGGAATAGTAAGTGTTCCTGTAAGATTAGTGCATCCATTGAATGCTCTCGCACCAATATTTGTTATACTATTAGGAATAGTAAGTGTTCCTGTAAGATTAGCATAATTGTTGAATGCTTTATAACCAATACTTGTTACTGGTTTATCATCATACATTGATGGAATAACTAAATTCTGTAATGTTACATTTGGGACAAATCCGGAAACCTCATATTTAAGACCTTGTCCTATAAGTCTATACTCAAGTCTTTGACCTGTATATTCGGAATAGATATTGGAAGTTTTAGTACCAGAAGTATTTTTAGCTACAGATTTAATGTAATATGTAGTATTTGCAGTTAAACCATTTAGTACTGCTTGATAAATTGTACCACTTACTAATGTAGCACTACCAACAGTAGTAGGATTTGTGGTAGTGCCATATAATACAGAATATGTTGGCGTGGGACCACCAGTAATACCTGCTACATTAAATCGTACAGTTATAGATCTAGTTGTAGGAATACCAACTACTACAGGAACAGTAGGTGCTTTAGATGGCGGACGAGGCGTTACAGAAGTTCTGATAATAGCAGACAATGAGATTTTATTACCAAAAGAGTTTTTAGCTACAGATTTAATATAATATGTAGTATTTGGTTTTAAATTATTTATTACTGCTTGATATGTTGTTAGACTATTCGAAACTGGTGTAGCAGTACCAACAGTAGTAGGATTTGTGGTAGTGCCATATAATATAGAATATGTTGGTGGTGGTTTACCTGTAATATTACTTATAACAAACCTTACAGTTATAGATGTAGCTGTAGGAGTACCAAATACTACAGGAACAGTAGGTGCTTTAGATGGTGAGTTAAGTGGTAGAGCAGTTTTGATAAAAGCAGATGATGATGTTTTAATACCTACTGAGTTTTTAGCTACAGATTTAATGTAGTAACTACTATTCGGCTTTAAATTATTTATTACTGCTTGATATGTTGTTTTACTTTTTGGAACTGGTGTAGCAATACCAACAGTAGTGGGAATTGTGGTAGTACCATACAATATAGAATATGTTGGCGGTGGTTTACCTGTAATATCACTTATAACAAACCTTACAGTTATAGATGTAGTTGTAGGAGTACCAAATACTACAGGAGTAGTAGGTGCTTTAGATGGTGAAGTGTTCGCCATTTGTATTTAGTTGTATCTAAAAATACACAATTATATAACATATTTTATTCTTGAACTACAACAACTTGTGTATTCAAAAACGCATCAGTATCAATTGATGGTACACCATTTCTTACAGTAACTGTTCCTGTAAGACCAGTGCATCCCTTGAATGCTGCAATACCAATACTTGTTACACTATTAGGAATAGTAAGTGTTCCTGTAAGTCCACTGCAACCTTCGAATACTTGGTTACCAATACTTGTTATAGTATTAGGAATAGTAAGTGTTCCTGTAAGTTTAGAGCATTGTTTGAATGCTCCTTCACCAATAGTTATTACACTATTAGGAATAGTAAGTGTTCCTGTAAGTCCACTACAATTTCCGAATGCGTAAGGACCAATACTTATTACATTATTAGGAATAGTAAGTGTTCCTGTAAGTCCAGTGCAATTTTCGAATACTCCATCACCAATACTTGTTATACTAATAGAAATAGTAAGTGGTCCTGTAAGTCCAGTGCAATCTTTAAATGCAGCACTACCAATACTTGTTACACTATTGGGAATAGTAAGTGGTCCTGTAAGTCTACTGCAATTTTGAAATGCAGAACTACTAATACTTGTTACACTATTAGGAATAGTAAGTGGTCCTGTAAGTCCAGAGCATCGGCTAAATGCATAACTACCAATACTTATTAAACCAGTTCCAAGTGTAAGTCCTGTAAGGTTAGAGCATCCTTCGAATGCTCCCGAATCAATACTTGTTACACTATTAGGAATAGTAAGCGGTCCTGTAAGTCCACTGCAATTTTCAAATGCTGAATTACGAATACTTGTTACACTATTAGGAATAGTAAGTGGTCCTGTAAGTCCAGCATAACCTGCAAATGCTAGCAGATCAATACGTGTTACTGGTTTATCATTATATGATGATGGAATAACTAAATTCTGTAATGGTACATTTGGAACAAATCCAAAAATTTCATATTTAGAGTCCTCTCCCGATATAAGTCTATACTTAAGTTTTTCACCTGTATAATCACCATATGTAGCAGAGGTTTTACTACCTGCAGAGTTTGTAGCTACAGATTTAATGTAGTAAATAGTATTTGCAGTTAAACCATTTAGTACTGCTTGATATGTTGTACCGCTTACGAATGTAACACTACCAACAGTGGTAGGATTTGTAGTAGTTCCATACAATATAGAATATGTAATTGGTAGATCTCCAGTAATACCTGCTACATTAAATTGTACAGTTATAGATGAGCTTGTAGGAGTACCAAATACTACAGGAGTAGTAGGTGCTTTAGATGGTGGTATACCTGTTTTAATATTTGCAGATGATGAGGTTTTACTACCTGCAGAGTTTTTAGCTACAGATTTAATGTAATATGTAGTATTTGCAGTTAAACCATTAAGTACTGCTTGATATGTTGTTAGGCTGTTTGAAACTGGTGTAGCAATACCAACAGTAGTAGGATTTGTGGTAGTGCCATATAATATAGAATATATTGGCGTAGGAGTACCCGTAATATTAGTTATAACAAACCTTACAGTTATAGATGTAGCTGTAGGAGTACCAAATACTACAGGAACAGTAGGTGCCTTAGATGGTGGATCAGTAGAAGTTTTGATAATAGCAGATGTTGATGTTTTACTACCAACAGAGTTTTTAGCTACAGATTTAATGTAATATGTAGTATTTGCAATTAAACTGTTTAGTATTGATTGATAAAGTGTACCACTTACTAATGTAGCAGTACCAACAGTAGTAGGATTTGTGGTAGTTCCGTATAATATAGAATATGTTGGTCTAGGATTACCCGTAATACCTGCTACATTAAATCGTTTAGTTATAGATGTAGCTGTAGGAGTACCAAATACTACAGGAACAGTAGGTGCTTTAGATGGTGAACTAAGTGGTAGAGCAGTTTTGATAATAGCAGATGACGAACTTTTAATACCTACTGAGTTTTTAGCTACAGATTTAATGTAATATGTAGTATTTGGTTTTAAATTATTTATTACTGCTTGATATGTTGTTTTACTTTTTGGAACTGGTGTAGCAGTACCAACAGTAGTAGGATTTGTGGTAGTGCCATACAATATAGAATATGTTGGCGGTGGTTTACCTGTAATATTAGTTATAACAAACCTTACAGTTATAGATATAGTTGTAGGATTACCAAATACTACAGGAGTAGTAGGTGCTTTAGATGGTGAAGTGTTCGCCATTTATGTTTGACTATGTTTAAAAATTCATGTTGCCAGTAATAGTTAATATCTAATTAGACATAACAATCGGATCTGACGGTATACTTTTTGCCCCAAGATACTCGTAGTAAAATATTAAAGTCTCAGACTGGTTCTTAGGTTTTTTGTAGTTTATAGTTGTAGTAGTTGTCGGCCATCTTAGTGGAGTATATAATTCTCGCCCCACACTAGTTGTAATTATTAAATACCCACGTTTATCTTCATTACGATTTGTGATTGTAAGCTCATAAACAGTAAAAGCATCCGGTGGATTTCCCGGATATATACTGTTGATTGAAACAATAGGCTTAAGAAATTCTGGTATATTTGAAATTGTTTCGATTTCTTCACGCTGTGAAGATACATCGCCAGGAAAGCTTCTAACAAGAGAGTTAACATACAATGGCCATTCGGGACGGGTATTATTTATTTTTGCTCGATAAATTGTACCACTATCAAGAGTAGCTGGAGTTTCATAAACGGTAGCCGACGGATCCCTTGAGTCTCTATGTGTTACAAAAAAACTTAATGGTGGAGTCCCATTAACAGATTTCGTATCAAAATATACAGTTATAGTTCGAGGTGGATCACTAGCAAGTAATACGGGTGTATATGGTGGGAAAGTTGATAGAACAGGTTGAAAGGGGGTGTTAATTATAGCTTGAGAACGTTTGTCACCAAAAGAGTTTCTAGCTACAGATTTGAAATAATAATTAGTATCTTCATTTAATTCAGATATTGTTGCTCGATAAATTGTACCATTATAAAGAGTAGCTGGAGTTTCCAAAGTAGTCGCACTAGAATCCAAACTAGTTGCTGTTATTATAAAAAAACTTAATGGTACACTTCCACTATTAATATTCGCTACATCAAATTCTAGTGATATAGATGTAGTTGTAGCATTAAACATTGTAGGAACAGTAGGTGCTTTAGATGGTGGATCAGTTATAATAATTAAAGGTTCAGAGCCCTTATTACCTGCAAAGTTTGTAGCTACAGATTTAATGTAATATTCAGTATTTGAAGTTAAACCATTGATTACTGCTTCATAAATTGTACCATTAACTAATGTAGCACTACCAACAGTAGTAGGATTTGTAGTAGTACCATACAGTATAGAATATGTAATTGGTAGATCACCGGTAATATCTACTACATCAAATCTTGTAGTTATAGATGTAAGTGTAGGAGTACCAAATACTACAGGAATAGTAGGTGCTTTAGATGGTGGTGATATAGCAGTGTTGATAACAGCAAATGGTGAAGTTTTATCACCTGCAGAGTTTGTAGCTACAGATTTAATGTAATATGCAGTATTTGAAGTTAAACCGTTGATTACTGCTTCATAAATTGTACCATTAACTAATGTAGCAGTACCAACAGTAGTAGGAAGTGTAGTAGTACCATACAGTATAGAATATGTTGGTGGTGGATTACCTGTAATATCTGCTACATCAAATCTTATAGTTATAGATGTAGTCGTAGGATTACCAAATACTAGAGGATCAGTAGGTGCTTTAGATGGTGGTGATATAGCAGTGTTGATAACAGCAAATGATGAGGTTTTACTATCAACAGGATTTGTGGCTACAGATTTAATGTAATATGCAGTATTTGAGGTTAAACCGTTGATTACTGCTTCATAAATTGTACCATTAACTAATGTAGCAGTACCAACAGTAGTAGGATCTGTAGTAGTACCATACAGTATAGAATATGTTGGTGGTGGATTACCTGTAATACCTGCTACATCAAATCGTGTAGTTATAGATGTAGTTGTAGGAAGACCAAATACTACAGGGACAGTAGGTGCTTTAGATGGTGAACTAACTCCTAGAGCAGTTCTGATAATAGCAGATGCTGATGTTTTACTACCAACAGAGTTTTTAGCTACAGATTTAATATAATATGTAGTACTTGAAGTTAAACCATTTAATACTACTTGATAAATTGTACCATTAACGAATGTAGCATTGCCAACAGTAGTAGGATTTGTAGTAGTCCCATACAATATAGAATATGTTGGTCTAGGATTACCTGTGATACCATTTGTATCAAATCGTGTAGTTATAGATGTACTTGTAGGAGTAAAAAACGCTACAGGAACAGTAGGTGCTTTAGATGGTAAACTAAGTGGTGCAGCAGTTTTGATAATAGCAGATGACGAACTTTTAATACCTACTGAGTTTTTAGCTACAGATTTAATGTAATATGTAGTATTTTGTTTTAAATTATTTAGTATTGATTGATAAAGTGTGCCACTTACTAATGTAGCACTACCAACAGTAGTAGGATTTGTGGTAGTTCCATATAATATAGAATATGTCGGTGTAGGATTACCTGTAATACCTACTACATTAAATCGTTTAGTTATAGATGTAAGTGTAGGAGTACCAAATACTACAGGAACAGTAGGTGCTTTAGATGGTGAACTAAGTGCTCCAGCAGTTTTGATAATAGCAGATGACGAACTTTTAATACCTACTGAGTTTTTAGCTACAGATTTAATGTAATATGTAGTATTTGCAGTTAAACCATTGATTACTGCTTGATATGTTGTTTTACTTTTTGGAACTGGTGTAGCAATACCAACAGTAGTAGGATTTGTGGTAGTGCCATACAATATAGAATATGTTGGCGGTGGTTTACCTGTAATATTACTTATAACAAACCTTACAGTTATAGATATAGTTGTAGGAGTACCAAATACTGCAGGAACAGTAGGTGCTTTAGATGGTGGAGTGTTAGCCATTTATCTTTAGCTATATCTAAAAAACGCAAGGTTGTGTATTACATTTTATCCTTTAACTACAACAACTTGTGTACCGATAAATGCATTAGAATTAATTGATGGCACACCGTTTTTTACAGTAACTTTTCCAATAAGTCCAGTGCATCCCTTGAATGCTTCCGTTCCAATACTTTTTACAAGAGTTCCCAGCGTGAGTTTTGTAAGTTTAAAGCATCCACTGAATGCTGCAAAACCAATAGTTTTTACACTATTGGGAATAGTAAGTGTTCCTGTAAGATTATAGCATCCAGTAAATGCTGCTCCACCAATACTTGTTACACCAGTTCCAAGTGTGAGTCCTGTAAGTCCATTGCAATTCAAGAATGCTCCCTCATCAATAATTTTTACACTATTAGGAATAGTAAGTGTTCCGGTAAGCCCGACGCATAGTTGAAATGCTGCATCTTCAATAGTTGTTACACCACTTCCAAGTCTTAATGCTGTAAGATTAACACAATCAGCGAATGCTAATACACGAATAAGTTTTACACTATTAGGAATAGTAAGTGTTCCTCTAAGTCCAGTGCATTTATAGAATGATGCAAAATCAATAGTTGTTAAACCAGTTCCAAGTATGAGTCCTGTAAGTTTAGAACAAACGCTAAATGCTGTCGGATCAATAACTTTTACACTATTGGGAATAGTAAGTGTTCCTGTAAGTTTAATACATTCAGAGAATGCTGACTCACCAATAGTTGTTAAACCAGTTCCAAGTTTGAGTCCTGTAAGTCCACTGCAAAGTTCGAATGCTGCAAAACCAATACTTTTTACACTATTGGGAATAGTAAGTGTTCCTGTAAGTTTAATACATTCAGAGAATGCTCCCTTACCAATAGTTGTTAAACCAGTTCCAAGTTTGAGTTCTGTAAGTCCAGTGCATGTGTCAAATGCTTCATCAAGAATAGTTGTTACACTATTAGGAATAGTGAGTGTTCCTGTAAGTCGAGTGCAATTTTGAAATGCTCTCAAACCAATACGTGTTACTGGTTTACCATTATATGATGATGGAATAACTAAATTCTGTAATGGTACATTTGGGACAAATCCAGTAACCTCATATTTAGAGTTATCTTCCGGTATAAGTCTATATGTAAGTTTTTCACCT
>Ga0181358_1000015_pt1 | contig 69656 bp, 72 predicted proteins | sample Fa13VDMM110SD_FD_130096 | JGI IMG/M metagenome (GOLD analysis project Ga0181358, IMG submission 130096) | Freshwater viral communities from Lake Michigan, USA - Fa13.VD.MM110.S.D | ecosystem: Environmental > Aquatic > Freshwater > Lake | place: USA: Michigan | collected 2013-09-24 | reverse complement strand
GGGGCCAGCGTGAGGTTGGCCGCGCCGTCGATAACGATGCCTCCGACATTGGAAAGAGTAACAGAAGTGCCATTGGTGACCTGATTCACTAGGTAGTAGAATGACCCAAGCCGCCCATTGGTGACCGCGCTGATCGCGTTGTTGTTCGTTAACCGGATTAAGTTAGCGTTGTCGGGCAGGGTCAAAACCCCGTTGGTGTCGGCGGATGTTTGGGTTGCGTCTAGTATGATGTTAACTGGATCACTGGTAACCAGCGACTTTACCGTAAGGTTCCCCGCGACAGAGACGTTGGTTGCGAATGCAGCGGTGTTGCTAACACCAAGGGTTCCGTTGGCCGTGATATTGCTGAACGTAACGCTGTTGGTAATCCCCAGTTCAAGATTGGTTCGGGCTCCTCCTGCGGTATTTGTTCCCGTGCCGCCGTTGGTCAGAGCTACCACTCCTGTGACATTGCTTGCCGTTCCTGTGGTATTCTGGTTGAGGGTCGGGAAGCTCGTTAGTCCCGCTGCACTACCGTTGGTGCGAAGGAGCAAAGCAGGGAAGTTTGTAAGGTTGATGGCATTGTTCGATGCCAAGCTGGTCAGATTGGTCGAGGAGGGCTGGAATGCCGAAGCATCGTTTGTAGCTGCTGAACCCAGTCCAATAGCGGTTCGGAAGTTAGTGACGTTGGTGTTAGTCAGCCACGCTCCACCAATAGTTGGCCCAGTTCCCAAGGCCAGAACGGCCTGTCTTATACCCTGTTGATTGGTTGCGTTGATGCCAACCACAGTGCCATGTCCCGATCCATCAAATCCCGAATATTGCAAACGACGAAGCGAGTTTGTATTCCAAGTGGCAAAATCATCGTAAGAGTCAATAGCCCAAGCCGTATTATCTAAGCCGTCTTGGAAAAAGAGCCTCCAGCGTGAACCCTCAACATTTACAACTGAGGGTCCCTCAAAAAATGCCGAACTATTGCCCGGACGAATAATTGCTCGCAACGGTTCCGTAATTTCAACAAGGGGAGAGTAATTTCCAAATGGGTTTGTTGAATATTGCAGAGTGATGTTATTGACAACATTTGATCCTGCCGGTTGTTTTCCACTCAGATGTGTCCCTCCATGACTGAAAAGCCAATAGAGGCTGCCCTTTTTGACAATGTAAAAATCGTTTGCATCAACACGGACAGTTGAATCAAACGGAGTCCAATCCGACCAACTTGTCCACGTACCGGGATTCAGTGCCCTCATCCACCCAACCCCCGGTGCTCCATAGTTGTTTCCAGCGGTCGTTGAAAGACGAACAAGCGCATAGACGTTGGTTCCATCAACAAACCATTCTGGTGCCCAGACGTTGTTTCCCGTTCCGACCGTATTTGTCCCGGTAAGAGTCACCGAGAAATTTGTCTGCCAACTCAAAAGATCCGTAGAGGTCGCAATTCCAAACGTCTTATTTGTGGAGCCAAAAGCGTCTGTATAAATTGAGACCCACTTGTTTGAATACCAAAGTGGTGATGCATCACGCGAAAAAACAGGGAAAATTGTATGGTTACGAGTCGCTTCCCAGTTTATGCCGTCGAAACTTATGGCACTAACAATTCCGCCAGTATTGTTACTACCTGTGTCGCGTGAGGATGTTCTGAGATAAGCGGGGGCGGACAATGTTTGCCCAAGACTAGATGCCGCTGATGCCGGATTTGTAGAGGTTGCCCAATTGGGGAGGTTAGCTGTGAAAAAATTTGTCGGTGCAACAAGAACTCCATTGGTCCCAACAACTACATCAGTGACTGTTTGGGCCGTCGAACTAGACACTATTGCTAGTGCTGCCAGTATTGAAAGCGCAACACGTTGCAATGTTCCGCTATCGGTGATCGTAATACGCCAGCGAGTATTATTACCACTTTTAAGAATAATACCTTTTGTGGAATCGGTTACTTCCACATCTCCGTTAATCGTTTGATTTTGAGTAAAAATATTGGCCATGTTCTTTAGTGGGACATTACTGGATAGACGTGCATCAGAAAGAGTTCCGCTAGTAATTAAAGACGCATTATCCGTTGGTACAGAGTCCGAAAAAACTATGTCGTAAGATACTATTCTACCCGCGACAGTTCCTGCCGAAGTAACTGTCTCGTCGTAATCAAACTCGTAAGTTTTATTGTTCACAAAGCTTTAGTCGGTACAGACACCAAATCAAAAACTCCAGATACAAGGGTTGTTCGGGTACCCGAAGCCGATTTAACTTTAATGCCTCTATAGTAACGTCCCGGAATCATAAGCTGATCGGCACTTATTGCCAATGTTACTTCTCCGGACAGCGGATAAATTGGGGTAAAAGATTTGTGGACGTAAGCTTCATCATCGTCCCAAGACAAATCTTTAGTAATAGTAACCCAAAAAACCCATCCGGTGAGATTTTTGGGGTTCCCGTCCGCGTCATTGATGCGAACAGTTGAGTCCCAATCATCGCCAACCGGATGGATTACATTGTCAACAATGTATGGGTAGTCGGCCACAAGCTAGTTACGCCATCATTTTCTCCGAAGTAGCCCTACGTTCCACGGCATCGAGAAAACCGCCTTCGGACATATTACCTTCGGCAGTCATCTCTTCACCCTCTTCTTCACCTTCCTCTTCTTCGGCTTCTTCCATACCGCCGAGAGTCATGCCATCAAGGGCGGTGAGGTTAAGTTTACCCTCTTCCCCAAGTTGGACCGTGGCCATAGCTTCAAAGGTATCTCCGGGATTCAGACCTTCGGGCATTTCCATACCTTCCGGTGCCATAAATTCAATAGTTTTTTCGTCCATATTTTTGTCTCCACAACCGCATTTCTTGCGAGATTTTTTGCCTCCACCCATTTGGGTCGGAGCGATTGCAATTACTAACTCCATTTTATTGGGTTGGGGGAGAGGAATTGCTGTTAAGCTATCCCCTCCCCCACCAATGATTACTAATTAGGAGCAGGTGACCAGCTGCGATGCAACCAAATTGTTGCCGCAACGGGTGTGCATGATCGCGTAACCCCACTCAGGCCGGATCGGCTTGGAACCAGCAGATAGGATGCCTCGGAAATATCCGATAGTTCCGTCTGGATTTTCTGCCTTATCACGGATGTTGAGCCATTTAAACTCACCACGATAAGAAACCGGATCGAAAGCCGTGCTTCCGCCGGGGCTGGTGATCGGGGCCGGAATGACCGAATGATAGACATCCTTGTGGAACACAATGGAGACTTCATATTGGGCCAGTTCGTAAGCCGGGTTCACGATCCACTCGGTAACTCCACCAGCAGTGGCTTTAACATACGGAGGAATCTCCGTATAGGTTCCGCCGCTGTAGGAATACCGGGGCATGAAATCATCGATAAGATGATAAAAGCCCTTGTAGGTACGCTCGACACCGAGGGGAGCAAGCAGATCGTTGGCTTTGGTGCTGTAGCGATAATCCTCGCGATCAGCCGCAAGGTTGCGGATGAGGTCGAAGGAGGTCTCACTGGAGCAAACGAGGCCGAACACCGGAGTGCCGTTCTCGCGACCAAGCGGATCATTGCCAGCACCGTCACGGATGAGGCGCATGCGGATCTTCTCAAGGATTCCTTGGACCAGCTTCGAAGTAGGCTCAGCAGCAGGGAAATTCGCCGTGCCGGAGGTCATCGAGGCGTTAGCCAGAATCTTGTTGTTGGACAGACGGAGGTACTCGTCACGATAGCGCGTCTGCCAAGCCCACGAGGTATTCTCCGTAAGGATACGGAAAATGTTGCTCAGCTGGTCTTTACGGCGGAACGAGAAACGCAGATCGTTAACGCAGATCGGAGGAGACTCAATAGCAGTCTGCTTCAGATTGTAGCTAACGAGCTTGTTGTAGAACTTAACTTGGGTGGCCGAAGGAACACAAGTTCCACCGCTGGAGTTGTTGTTGAATCCGACCGAGTTCCACGTTAGACGGGCGTCTGCACTTTCAGGCAGTGAGCGGGAATAGGTCAGAACCGAGATGTCGGTGCCCATTTCGTCGGGCCACGTATCTTGTTTGACCAACTTCAACCACGGTGACGTGTTCAAAGTTTTGTTGTAAATATCGGGGCCGATGCGTCCGCTTTCCGCAGCCAGCCACGAGTCGATGGTATATGCCATAATAAAAACCCTCCTTGGGTATCTAAGATTAGTGGATAGGTTTTACAACACTTCACACGAAGTGATGTCTTTCCTATCCGATTTTATTTATTTCGATCTCACGTGAGCCAACGTGAGAAGATGTGATTTTAACTACATCTCCTTTTAGCTCTGACTGGTTTAGAACGGATATTAGCTCCGAGCGAGCTTTGATAGTTTTAGTTCTATATCAACGAACGATAGCAAATTAACAAAAGCCCCAAAGTAGTCAATAAGAAAATTAACCCGATATGAATCTTTTTTCAATCGCATCTAAGAAGCCGCCGATTTCTTGCTTCTGTGAAGAAGTGTCGACGTTACCACTTACTTTAGGGGTGGCTTTTTTATACTTGCCGAGAGCTTTTTCAGTTTCGACTAGTTTGTTAGCAATTTCAGTGTATTTTTTAACAAGGTGGGGTAGGGCCACACCAGCGTACACAGCGTACGCACGTTCTTCCGGAGCGGTGTCGAGAAGATCGCTTTCGGTGGCTGAAGAACGCAACTCTTTTACAATTTCCTCTCCGAGGGACTGGATAACTGGGTTGTTCTCAAAGGTCTCCGACCACGTTGTATTGGCTACTTTAAGTGACTCTTCACGATATTTCTTCTCAGCCTCGACCTCGTAAGCTTGTTGCTTCTCGGTCATTTCGGCCATAGCTTTGGCCGCGTTCTGTTTAAGGAAGTCGCGCCTACGCGAAACTTCTGCCAGATCGTCGGCCATGCGATAGAGCCGGATACGATCTCTTTCACTAAAGTCAGCTGCCATTTCGGTCAGAGAATCTGAGGCATCTCCTGCACTTTCTTCCCGCAGGGCATCCACAAGTTTTCTCGGGGCTACCTCGTATTTCTCGGCCAGAGAGATGGCAGAGTCCAAAATAATCTGGGTCGGCCCCATAACTGCCTCTTTAAACTGAGGGGAAGCTTCAATCCTCGAAACGGCTATTTCGCGTTCGTATTCATCGAGTTTGGCTTTTAGAGTTTCAAGCTGTTGGGAAGATTCTTCAGAGTTACCCGATTGGGTTTCTCTGTCGGCCAACATTTTCTCCATCTCTGCAATCTTCGACTTATAAGATTTTAGCTCAGTTTTAAGCTCCTTAAATTTAGCTCCCGCAGACCCCGTCATGGTCTTGGTATCTTCACTTACAGCTTCCTCATCCGATTCTTCAGTGTCGGATTTCTCCTCGACTTCTTCTGTCTTGGTTTCTGTTTTAGTCTCCTCTGAACTCTCTGCGGACTCCGTCTCCTCTTTCTTATCCCAAGGAGCAACTTCTTGACCCTTTTCAAAACTGTTAAATTTATCGTCCAGCCACGAAGCAAAATCTCCGGTTGGTACGTTGTCTACAGTCGATGATGGCGTTTCCGCTGTCAGGGACTGGGTTAAGTCTGCCGCAGAAGTGGGAGACGTGCTGGTTTCGGTTGCTGTATTAGCTGTATTTTCTGTACTCATAAATTATTGAACACTGCCCCAAGGTTCGGGGAGTTGTTTTTTAGGGTCTGGTGCGTCCTCAGTAAGTTTAGTGAGGGCGCGTTTAAAATCAAAATAGCCGGAATTTCGGGCGTGCTGTAGGGCGGAAGAAATCATCGGGTCCCCGTTTTGGGGAGTGGTGTACCTAGGCAAATTAATTTGAGTAAGTAGTTCCAAGGCTTCCCGCATAGGGGGTGTCGAAAGAACTTTTCGTAGAGCCATACGAAGCTCCGGATCGCTGTGCCATTCTTTAAGTGTCATACTACCAAGCCTTACAAGACCAATAAGCTGCTGAAAGTTTGCTGTGTTTTTTAGTATCACACCCGTGTCGGGCACGGAAAGACTTCCTACGTTCGGGGATGTTTTTTTTAATAGTCATGTTCGGATCGCCAAACATGACAGATTTTGTCTTGCCGTTTTCACTGGCTAAAACTTTGAATTTTTTACGACCATATCCGGGCTCGCCTTCTTGGATACGGCGGGGTTTGTTAACTTGCATGTTAGACGAGTGTTTGCTTGGAGATCTTGTTAGCAACTTCTGCGTCACGCAAGGCTAATTTTTGCTGAACATCTGCCAGACGCAAATTCAAGCGCATCTGATGGGTTTCCTGCATCATCTGCAACTTGGCCTGATGTTCCTGCAATTTTTGCTGGAGGGTGTCCGCGTATTTAGACTGTTGCTCAGCAGCAGCCATTTCCGCTCCGGGAGCACTTTGATTTTCCTGTTGCTCCCGCAATTTTTGAACTTGTTTGACCCCGTTATTAATAATCTCCCCGAATTGCTGGAGTGATTTCCTCAATGCTGCACCAGCTTCGGGCATGGTCGCATCCTTTGAAACTTCCTCCACGTGAATAGTGACGTGGCCGTACAGGTTAACAAGGAAGTCAATTACCTGTTCGATTGGGGCTTGGCCTGCCTCTACAGTTTGTGCGGTCTGACCCAGAGCGGCGAGGTGAACTTTGGCGTGTTCCAAATGATTTTCGTTTGGCAGGACCTGAACTTGGTTTCCGGAACGCATGTCTCCATTTTCGAGTTCAGCGATCTTAACATCGATAACAGGTCGCGCTTCTGCATCGGGAGCAGGGGTGTATCGATCCGCCAAATCATAACCAAATCGTGCGGCAACGCGATCTCGTTGAGCGGCTTTACGACCATACTCGTCAAAACCGGGCATAAGTTCCATCAACTCGTTGGTAGCTAGGAGTCGGGCAGCCTCAGAACCCGCGCCAATTGCTCGCACAGGACGTACGGAATTAAGGTCGACAGCGAGGATAGCTTCTACAGGAATACCCCGCAAAGCGCATCGATTGTAAAAATCTTGAACTTCGCGACCCCCCGGTTCGTCGGACATGTACCCACCCCGAACAAACCTGCGAACCATTTCCTTGAGTACTCGGCCCCAAGGTTCATAGAACAGATTCAGTGAGGCGACCGAAAGTCGCGCTTGGCTAGAGAGAATGGACTGTACTTCCAGTTTAGATTTCTCTCGGGTGTCCGATATCGCGGACGCGGAATCATAGCTCGCAGTTTTACTCTGCATTTGAGCAGAAAGATCCTGCAAAAACGGCATGGCGGTCCTACTCACGTCAGGCATGGCGTTGGGGACAACGTTAATCATGTCCGGTGCTAGTACGGAGTAGGGACCATAGTAAGTGAAGTTTAGATCTTCAAGTGCCTGTTCGTTCTGGGGCTGGAGCAGTAGCGTGGAACTCAACATTGCCCCGTCTGCCATCTGGCAGCGGAGGCGGTTGCTGAGTTGTACTTGGGGAAAAATTTTATAGCCTAGTCCTCGAATTGAATGATAGTAGCCGTTGGTGCCAATGCCGTAGGGGAAGAAGACGAACGCGCTATTGATGTGATCGTAAAGACTGCGCTTAACGCAGAGAAAACCTTCCGACTCATTATTCTCAAGAGTCATGTAATAGGACACCGAACCATCGAACTCTTTAACCCAAGCGTGGATAACTTTTACTTCTGAGGCGTTTGCAGTGCCTGTAAACAAGTCGTTATTCTTCAACTCGATCTGCAGTTTTTCCCACTCGGTAAAAGTTCCGGTAGATCCGTTAGTGGCTTTAATCAAAGCTTTGCGAACTTCTTCCACGTTCCACCCCATGTCGGTAGCGGCCTCGGCATCCTCAATAAAGCGATAAAGCTGGTGCGCTTGGTAAGACCTGACGCACACAGCAACTTCGATCTCGTCTTCACACGCAAGAGTCTTTCGTGGGATAAGGAAATCGCCGAACATCGAAACGCGCCAACGCCAGTCGATATTATCCTCCCAGTACGCAATGCCCACACCATGAGTGACGAAATACTGGCAGAGCAGGAGGTAGTTAAAGTTAAACTGCGGCCACGAACGTATGGCCCTAGTAAGTTCTTCAGCAATAACGTTTGAATACTCCAAACGAGTTTTGGTGTCTCCGTGATCAGTTTTTAAAGATAGGAGATGCTCTACAGAATGGATAATATCCACATAGCCAGCCATTGCGCTTTCTTGGATAGTGGAGGCTTCATCAAAATTTACGTTACAGCGGTAGGATTGCCCACTAGCCATAAGATCTACATCGCTATACGGAGGCACTCCGTCAAACATCGCTTGGATTTCGGCGCGATTTTTTGAAGATTTATCGTCCGCATCTCGTAGTTTGCGGTAGATTTCGTGCAAAGACTTTGAATCTTTTACACGACTACGGGGCGCACCAGTTTCGGATACGTTTTGGAGAAGGGTATCGTTCATTCAGGCTTTAAATTATTCTTAATTTTTTTCACTCGTCTATCTGTCGCAATTTTCTTTTTGGTGGTTGTTGACTTAACGGGTTCTACCACATCCCCGCTAATGGGGGAAGAATTAGTTTTGACTTTATTACCACCTAGCTCAGACAAAAGCAACCTTGCCAAGGAAAGATCTTTGCAGCCATGGGCGACAACTGCTTCGGGAGAAATTGGTTTGTTGGTGTGTAAATCTGGATGGGGCATGTCAAAATTATCACAGACAATTTCCCCACCCTCCCTACGGTAATTGCAAGTTTTCCAGTTATGCTGGATCAAAGGAGTGTCGGTCAACCCCGCCTTGATGACCTCCCATTGAATCCAAACATCAAACGCTACACCCTCTTCAAAACGCCACAAATCACAGAGTTGCGTGAAATTCTTGGGGTAAATGCCCGTACCAGCCATGTGATATCCTTTGGGTAATAGTTTGTTATTTTGATCAACATAGTAAGTAGCATGTTTGGCTCCTAGGAAGACCGCATGTGCTGCAACGTATTCTTTTTGAAGGGCGTCCAACCAACCTTTTTTGAGAGGTGTGTTATCCAGTTCAAACCAATACCAAGGTTGGTCAATCGTATTTGTTATTGTGTACAGATAGGATACAGTATTGCGAAAATATGCATTAGGTCCTAGCGGCCAACCTCTCGCCAAACACTGGAAAACGTAAGTGGAGGTATCCCTGAATTGACCTTTTAACTTTGCGTGGAGTTCGTTAACCAAGGGCTGGCAATCTGTGGAACCTACCACAAGTAAATCATGATTGGGGCAGCCGCCTAGTTTGGCGATCAACTCCGAAGATGGTCCGACCATCTGCTCGTCAGCTTCACTGACAGGGATAATTACAAGCATGTGATTTTGTCGAGTTTGGTAAGTTTACGGCAGTGGTTTGATTGCCGACTTAACTCCCATAAGTGAGTGTTTTACTAGCTTTTCGGTTCAGGTCAACTTTTTTAAACCACTTTTTATAGCTTGCATCCTGTTGATATGGATTGTTGGCAACTTTATCAATTGCGGTTAGCTTGTGCCTCGTTCGACACAACTCGACTAAAATGAAAGCGGCGTCTGAAATGTCGGGAGACTTGCCGATACGAACTTTCATATCCGACTTGGTTTCGACTCGTATACGCATACTCAAGCCTTTTTCCGTGGTGTACTGTCGTTCGGTCATTTCTCGGACCAACTCCCGGCACACTCCGAATAGCTGTTTATTCCGTATCAACTCCTTACCTGTCCACCATAACTCTGATACTCTGTTTGCGTATCTCTCATGACCCGGTACTCTGTCTGTTAGAGACACGGGTTTTTCGCTGGCTTTACCGCCGAACTGCACCCGAAGCACCTTACGGGACCAGAGCGCATCTACCACGTCACCAAAGGGCGCACCTCCTCCGCTGGCATCATAAGCAGCATCTTGGGGAGCTACTCCCCACGCTTCGCACTTATCCTTAAATTGTCGGGCAATTTGAAAAGCCCTAGGCTCCTCTTTGTTGGTCACGTCCTCTCGAAGCTCCTCGTAGTGATCAAGGCAAATAACCCTCTTCCCACTGATGTTAACTCCCACAAACCCAAAATACAAAACGCTGCGGTCGCCGTTAGCACTGAAAGAGGGGTCCAAAGCGGCTACCTTGGTGGGCTTGTCAATCCACTCAACTCGCTGGTCGGCTCCGTACTTGATGATGTCAGACTCGCTGTAGATTGAGGTATCCGAACCTGTCGGACACCAGAATCCACGGTACATTCTCCAGTAACCGGGACTGTTGTCTCCCAGTTTATCCGCACTTTCTGCAAGGTTTTGTGGGGTTATCATCCACGGGTACACCACGTGTCCGGCGATGATGTTAGGGGACTTGTGTGCATCGAAGTGTAAGCAATGACCTCGTTCTGTCTCCCACTCCTCATCTTCCACGGTAACTGAACCCCACCCGTCTTTAGGGGTGGCGAACTGACCGAAGGGGTCGTAGTAACTGGCAGGGTTGCCAATGCCTATGAGTTGGAAAAATGGGTTGTTGGACAAGTTGGTGTAGGCGGCTTCGAGGATAGACTCCCCGAGTTCGGGCAACTCATCTGCGATAAAAATCACTCGTTGCTGCTTGATACCAACCAATTTACCCACGGCCTCGCGTTCTTTCTTACGTTCAGCAGCTACGAGGGCAATACCACAACGATCACCATATTTGGTGTCGGAGCCGTCATCCATGCGGATCATGCCTACTGAATCAACTAGTTTTCCCGGCAGCCCCGGAACTGCTCGCCATAGGTCGGTAATTGCACCCCAAATACGTTTCCGCGACTCCTTTAAACTTGTTGAAGTGACGATAACAAGCGTGGCCCAAGGTTTCATGAGGAAATTTACGATGGCCCACAATGCGTACGCTTGGGACTTACCGCTACTGGCGCAACCAGCTACCGCCAAGTACTTGTGTTCAAAAGCGGCCTCGATCATGCGCTCCAGCCAAGGCGTCCACTCGATCGGCATCTTGGAATCAGGATGGTTCCAAAGTAAATCCACTACTTGTTTGAAGTGGAAAAGTTTCCCCGGTGACTGGGGAGGGGGATCATTGAGGCAACTCAATTCCAAGGTCACCAACGTGATATCGGCAGGGAATTCCCGTCCGTAAACCATCACCATTTTACTTTTTGAAGCCATCGTTAAAAAAGTTTTTGACAAGATTGGCCCGAGAAGTCAAGGTAGCCCCACACAACTTTAAACACATGAAGCAGACTCAAACACTGAACTGGCCGCGTGTCCACAAATCGCGCTACGGCAAAATCACTATTTACCGTCAAGTTAAAGACGGTGGTAATATGTTCACCATTTCGTGGTACGTAGGGGATAAACGAGTTAGGGAAACTACTACTGATCAACTCGACGCAGAGGCGCGAGCTACTGAAATTATGACATTGTTCCGAGAAGGTAATCCCCCCAAGGAACCCCGTAAACGGGAAGCTGTGTCCAAAAAAAGTTGGGATCATGTTGTAGGGGACGTGCCGATAGAGGAGGTAGTCAAGTACTACGCTCAAACCCACAATTTGCTGCCGTCAATTACGGTTCAAAAAGTATGTCAGGGGTACCTAGCGGTCAAGGTCAATTCTGGCATAGGGTCGAGATATCGACAAACTCTGCAACAACATTTGAACAAATTTTCAACTAAATTTGGAGGTGTCAACATCAGTGCGATAACTTCCGCTGGAATAAACGACTACCTGTTGAACATGATCGATCTGAGAACTAGGTTTAACCATCGGGCAAGTCTTCGTGGATTGTTCAAATGGGCTAAAAACCAGAACTACATCCACAAATCCTGTGTTGAGGAGACAGAACTTCCGAAATTCAAAAACAAAAGCCCTGAGTTATTCACTGCGGCGGAACTGGCTAAACTGGTAGCTGTGGCTGACGAACGATCCCTGCCCATGCTTATTGCGGGGGCGTATGCGGGTATCCGGATGTCTGAAATTGAGCGTTTGAAGTGGAGTGACATCAACTGGGACGAACGGGCTTTTATCCTTGGGCCAGAATTGACCAAGACCAACCGTGGTAGGGTGGCTTACTTTCCCAAATGTGTGGAAGAAACCTTACGAAAACTCGCAGTTACAGCCAGACTAAGGGACTGCACTAAATTTTTGCAGGATAGCTGTTCAACCCACATTTCAAAGCTGGTGGGTGGGAGTGGGGTCGCGTGGAAAAAAAATGGGTTGCGTAAAACTTTTATTTCGTGTCAAATTTCCTTAACACGAAACGCAGCAGAAGTAGCGGAACAGTGTGGAAATTCACCTACAGTTATCCAACAAAACTACAAAGGTCTCGTGACTAAATCCGAAGCTGAAACGTGGTTCAACGTACTTACACTAACCTAAAATAAAATGGCTGATGGAACCCTCTCCTTTAAACTGCCCGAAGAGCGACAGGAATTTGATTTGGCTTGTAAAGCAAGCGATTTTCTTTTTGTTCTTGATGGGTTTGCTAATCATCTTCGTTCTCATATTCGCCATTCTACTGATCCCGATTGGGATACAGCTACTGTGGAAAAGCTTTACGAGCTTATTAATCAAATGAAGACAGAGCATTGCCTCCATTTCGACTAAACCAATGATTATCGTAGCAATTGATCCGGGGAAATCTGGAGCCTTCGTAGCAGGGCAAACTCTCGACGATCCGCACTGTTTTAACATGCCGGATACGCTTGGCGACATGGTTGAGCTTTTTCGAAAACTCGTTAAAGTCGCAGACTGTACGGTCTATCTCGAAAAAGTGGGGGGCTACATCGGTGGTAGAGGTGCTCCGGGATCAGCTATGTTTAACTTCGGTCAGAATTATGGGCACTTAGAGGCTATACCGCATGCAATGGGTGTCGAAATAAGGCACGTTACACCACAAAAATGGCAGAAAGCCTTGGGGCTTGGTACCTCGAATGGGCGTTCAAAAACAGAGTGGAAAAACCATTTAAAGGCTAAAGCTCAAATGCTTTATCCAAACCGCAAGGTAACTCTGGCGAACGCGGACGCCTTGCTAATTTACCACGCAGCCAAGCGTGAACTTATTTAAATTTTACATATGGGAGAACAAGCGGACATTATTAAAAGGTTCGGGGGAACCTCGCGCAATGTTGACAGCTTGCCCTGTGTAGTGACCTCTCATACTTGGGGGACCTGTTAAAGGTCTTGGTGTGGGGGTCACATTTTTTACCATGGCTATTAACGATCTAAGTCAGGCAGGAAAAGGCGACTCTCCCCGTCCAGTAAACGGGGACGAGTATCGCAAAAACTACGATTCTATCTTCCGTAAGAAGTATCCGGATTGGATTTGCAATCCTTGCGGTAAGCTCCACGGGAAAAGACCCGAAGGCAATCCCTACGGAGCTTGCTACCACATTGATGAATGTGGCATTTGTGGTGAAGTGTGCGAAGTAACGGAACCTAGGGATTTTGGACATCTTAAGAAGGGTTGGAACCGCTGAAAACTCTCTACCCAGTCCAAGCAACGCATGTGCAAAAAATCTGCACGGCTTTGCTGCGTAACAACGCCGCGCTTGACTCCAGCGACACGGGGACTGGTAAAACTGTTTGCGCCGTCGAAACTACCAAGGCCCTTGGTAAGAAAGCCTTTGTCATCTGCCCTAAAATCGTCATCCCTTCGTGGGAAAAAACTTTAGCTGAACAAGGTGTTTCGGTGATCGGTATCGTTAACTACGAAAAATTGCGCACGGGTCGCACACGATTCGGCCACTGGGCGGCAAAGAACTTCACGTTCACGATACCGGACGATGCACTAATCATTTGGGACGAGGTTCATCGATGCCAAGGACTATGGAGTAAGAACGCCAAAATGCTGATCTCGGCAAAGAAGTGGGTAAACCTTTTGCTTTCGGCGTCAGCTTGCGAAGATCCTACCGAGATGCGAGCCAGCGGGTTTGTGCTTGGGCTGCACAGCCTCTCAAACTACTTTAACTGGGCCAAGACTCGTGGCTGCTACGTAAACCCGTGGGGTGCGCTGGAGTTCAAGCAAAACGAGCGATGGGCACTAGACAGCATAAACCAAGAACTCTACCCAACGCGGGGCGATCGCATGACGCGAGCCGACCTCAAAGACTTTTTCAAAAACACACGCATTATCACCGACCCGTTAGACTTCGGAGACAAGGGTCAGATCCAAAAAATTTATGACGAAATGGACCAAGAACTCTCAGCCCTCGAACAAAGGGCCAAGGGAGACAGCAAAAACAAAGCCGCCCAAAAACTTGTTGCTCAACTCCGAGCTAGACAAGGAATCGAACTTGCAAAAGTACCAGCAACGGTTGAAATCATCGAAGACGAAATCAAAGCAGGCAATTCGGTGGCCGTCTTCCTCAACTTTGATGCTACGCTTGAAGCGATTGGGCAACGGCTCAAAGTCCCTTACGAAGTCATCAAAGGTGGTCAAAAAGCGGAAGCCAGAGAAAAAGCCGTGGATAACTTTTGCGCAGACAGAACACACGTTATCTTATGCAACATTGCCGCTGGAGGACTGGGAGTTTCGCTCCACGATGTCAAGGGAGTTCGTCCCCGCACGGCCCTTATTTCACCAACGTACAACGCCAAAGACATGCTCCAAACCATCGGACGGGTTGACCGAGCAGGAGCCCAAAGCGACAGCGTTCAACGGATCCTCTTCGCGGCGGGTACGGTTGAAGAGAAAGTTGAAACGAGCGTTCGAGCTAAATTAAAAAATATTTCGGATCTGCACGAAAAAGATTTGACCGAACCGGAAACACTGAGTATCAATGTCCCGCACATGAATGAGAAACCGACACAAACGGTAGAGAAACTTCACGCGGAGCACGGGCCTTCAAGTCTCAAATACAAGGAGATTTGCCCCAGCTGGCGCAACCGCGAAGGCAAGAACTGGGCTTCCGAAAAGGGTGACCGAATTCACGAAGCGATGGAGTTCGATGACCCGTCCAAATGTGCTAACGACGAGGAACGATCCATCTATGAATTGCTCCAAGGTTATGTAGCCCAAATTTGCAAGGGTAGGCAGGTGACGAAAGATTTTCGCGAGGTCAAGGTCAATATTGATCTAGGCGCGGATCGCAGTACTTTCGGCACCTGTGATCGGTTTATCACGTACGCCAATGGCGTAGCGGACGCGATCGATTACAAGACCGGATTCAGCGCAATCGATGACGCCGAAATCAATATCCAAGGTCAGGCTTACGTGCTGGGACTATTCCAAAAATTTACCAATATTGACGAAATCACCATGTATTTTCTCGTGCCAGCGCGGGACGAGGTATCAATGCATACGTACAAAAGAAGTGATATGGGTGGTATCAAGTTACGTGTGTCAACAGTCATCGAACGTGCCAAATTGGGTGGTGTGTTTAATCCGCAAGCTGGAGTTTGCGATTATTGTGGCAATCAGGCACGATGCACCGCGTTGGCCGAGAAAGCTCTTCTCATTGCGAAACGATACGACACGGAAGGACTGGTCATCCCAGACTCTGTCCGTGGTTCTGAACAAGATGATCCTAAAAAAGTTTCCGACCTACTAACCTTAGTCCCCATCATTGAATCATGGGCGACAGGGGTCCGTAAACGGGCTACCGAAATGGCCGTGGATCAAGGTTTGGAGCTTCCGGGGTTCAAGGTCATTGAGATGACCAAGCCAAGAACAATTACAAGTGCGCTAGGTGCGTACGAGGCCGTTAAGGATAGCGTGGACTTGCGTGATTTCCTCTCTGCCGTCGACAAGGTCTCCGTGACCAAGTTGGAAGACATTTTTGCCCAGAAAGCCGCTCGCGGCACAAAGGCGAAAACTCGCGCTGCCCTCGAAGGGAAGTTGCGGGATTTAGGGGTCCTTCAAGATGAAGGGGTTTCCTATCAACTAAGAAAAAATAAAAACCAATAAACCATTAGAAACTAAGTAAACCATATGTCTACTGTATCGTTCAAAAACGCGGCTCCTGTTATCAGCGAGCCTGAAATCATCGAAGCTCAGATCGTTCCGGCTGGTGCCGAATCAAAAGCGGTCACGATGTCTTCAACTAACAAAGTGATCAGCGGCGGTGCCCGAGGCATCGAAGGCGAGATCACAACAAAGGACATCATCCTTCCTCGTATCAACCTAGTTCAAAAGACTGGGCCACTCGTGGATTCGGGCTTGATTCCCGGCTCCTTTGTATTCGACAAAGAAGTCAATCTTAGCAACGGCAAAGACGCTCTTAAAGTTACGGTCTTGCGCCTTGTTAAGCAGTATAAACAGAAGTTGGAGTACGGTGATCCGTCTACCCCACTGGTGTTTACTACTCAGCAAGAAGTTATAGACAACGGCGGGTCACTCCGTTATGGCGAGCCTAACTACTTCCAAGAGATTGCTCATCTGTTTTTGGCGATTGCCAAACCGGACAGCATCTCTGAGCAGCATGCTAGTCATTTCTACCGCGAACATGATGGCAAACAGTACACAAATGCTGTGTACACTGTTGCCTCTACCGCGTTCACGTCAGTCGGTAAAAAGGTCATCAAAGCAGGTTACAGCCAGCTTCGTGATGGTCTCTGGCTTGGCGAGTGGGATCTGACAAGCCAACTCCAGAAAAATACCAAGGGATCTTGGTTTATTCCGGAGGTGACATTCCGTGGAATGCATGATAAGGATGCTATTGCATTCTTTGATTCCATGGCGAATGCCTAGTAATTAACAGTTCGGGTACGGCGAATGCTGTGCGGGGAGATCCCGCACGACAGGGTTATCGTAGGCGTGAAAAACGCCCCTCATGTGTTCCCTAGTGTGAAACAAAGCTGTACCCGAACCTTTACTTTTATAAAATGGAAACCGCTGCCGTAGATTTCGAAACTTTCTACAACGAAGAAATAGGGATCGAAACACAAGGGGTCTGGCACTACTGTCGCCATTCTGAATTCGAAGCTTATTTGGTAACTATTGCCACTACAACGGGGCTTAAATACTGTGGCCACCCCGAAAATTTTGATTGGTCCTCCATATCGGGGGCTAACTGGCGTTGGGTCAGCCACAACAGATCATTCGACCAACCCGTATACGAAAGTCTGGTTGAGTCCGACAAACTCCCCCACCATTTCCCCGCTGTATGGGACTGCACCGCCGACCTGTCGGCATTCCTTGGGGCTCCGAGAAATCTTAAGAACGCCTCTGCAACTTTACTTGGCGCAGATGTGTCGAAAGACACGCGAAACAAAATGAAAGGGCAGCGTTGGGCTAATATGGACCCCGAGTTCCGGAAAGAAGTCGAGGAATACGCCATCAAAGACGCCGAACTCTGCTTACAGATTTGGGAGAAATACGGCGATCGCTGGCCCGAACACGAGCGGTGGCTCTCTAGGGAGACCACGAGAATGTGTCTGCAGGGAGTGCCGCTCAACAGTGTCACGATATCAGATCGCATAGAACACCTTAAAGTTTTGCTCTGGGAGGCTAGAATCAAACTCCCGTGGGTTGAGGACGATCGCCCAACTCTCTCGGCCCTTGCGTTGGCTGAAGAGTGCCGGAAAGTGGGAATTTCCCCGCCTCCTTCGCTGGCGGAAGACAGTCCGGAGTGTGAAGCGTGGGAAGCTCAATACGGTGCGACATACCCTTGGGTATCGGCTATGCGTCAGTACCGTAAATGCAACATTCTCCTTAAGAAGCTGGAGACGATGCGCAAGCGTCTGCGACCGGATGGTTGGATGGCGTACGGCCTCAAATACTTCGGTGCTACCACGGGTAGGGACAGCGGAGACGCTGGGCTCAATATGCAGAACCTCCAGCGAGCCGAGAGCTACGGGGTCAATGTTCGAGGGCTCATCGAGGCCCCGGAAGGATATTCCTTTGTTATTTCAGATCTGTCTCAGATCGAACCGCGCTGCCTTTCGTGGCTGGCGGGAGATATGGAGATGCTCGACTTTATTGCCAAGAGTCCCGACTTGTACGAAGCGCAGGCTAGGGCTTGGGGTTTCTGGGACAAACCCGAATCCCTGCGGGAAGACAAGACAGGGGTGCGGCACTTGGTAAAGCAACTCAATCTGGGCCTAGGCTACGGGATGGGTATCAAACGTTTTTGTGAGGTGACCGAACTCGAAACCCATCGTGCGGGGGAACTGGTTGCGCTCTATCGCAGAAAAAATCCAAAAGTTCTCGCTCTTTGGAAACTGCTGGAAAACAATCTTCGCATGTCGGTGACACGGAATGACGAAACCTACGAAGTCGAATTACCTAGTGGCCGGAAACTCTCATACAGAAACCCAAACAACAACGAGGGCCATCTCAGTGCTGAAATCGTTCGCGGAGGTAAGTATGTGCGAATGAAGTGGTGGGGTGGTTCCCTGACCGAGAATATCACCCAAGGAATGGCCAGAGACTGTTTTATGACTGCAGTGAGACGCATACGGGAAGCCAACATTCCCGTCATTATGCGAGTCCACGACGAAGTGGTCTGCTGCGTCAAAGACAGCGAGGCTGATGTCGCCAAGAAAACTATTGAAGCAATCATGCAAAGACCGCCTGAGTGGGCTAGTAATTTGCCTCTGGCTTGCGAAACCAAGATAACCAAAAAATACGAAAAATAATATGTCAAACACTGTATCCACCACCTGCAAACCCGAAGACTTTGGGCTCGAATCTAGGCCCAAAACTGAGGCGGAACTTTACGATATCATGCGGAACGCAGCCCACGACTTGGGTATCGAAACCAAGCTGGGACGGGAGTGCTTCCATGCATTGTGCGAAGCGGCCATCTTACTTGATCGCAAGAACCGGGACTATGGTCCGGGGAATATCAGCGCGTTCGGCGAGAAGGGCGTTATTGTCCGACTCAACGACAAGCTCGAACGATTGAAAACACTGGTCTGGAACGACAAGTCTCCCGAACACGAAAAGGTCTCCGACACTTGGCTCGATGTAGCGAACTACGGAATCATCGGGCTCATGTGCCACAGGGGTCTTTGGAAATAATCGCCATGTCAAACACACAAATGACACAGACTTCAATCGACGTATTGGAAAGACTTAGTGGTTGGACAGACCGCTTTAAGTTTGAATTCAACCAAGGCGTAGCCACTGAACTGGCGGAAGACGGGGTGATGTGGGCCTATAGCGACAACGGTTTAAAAATCAGAAGACTGGAGCACATGGACATTGAAGGGGAAGTCTTTGTGAGAGATCCACAATGAAAACATTCTACGCAAAGAACCTAGCCTCCTCGGACGTGCAGGAAATGCCGTGCGACCCGTGGCTGGCAACTTCATCCGGATACCCCGCCAACGTAGCTACCAAAGATGACTACGATAAGTGGGTGCGCGACAAAGCTGTAGACCACTGCTTTTACACGGCAGCGGAGGGCGTCAACCCGCACAAGCGCATCTCGCTGGAGAATCCGGCGAAGTGGCTCCACGGGCTCGTTGCTGACTACGATGCGAAGCTCGATCCTAACTTCAACCTGCAGGACATACTTGCACGTTGTGATGCGGACGCGATGCCTGCTGCGGTCAGCCGTACTTTCAGCGGCAATGCCCGTGTAGTCTGGCAGTTCGACTCTCCGGTGCTGGTGGACTGTCCGGAGATGACGAAGCATCTGATGAAGGAGATTGCCAAGAAGTTCAAGCTGGGCAATGTCCTTCCGGGGATCGACGAATGCACCTTCAGACTCAACCAGCTATTTGAGATCGGCCACGGCTGGGTACCCGTAAGCGGTACTCCCGGAGTAGCCGATACCGTGATGGGGGATTTGATCGTCAAAGCCAGCGGCAAGGTGGACTGGAACAAAGTCGCGGGGAGCGATCTCGAAATTCCTATTGATAAGATCGCCGCCGAAGTCGAAGCTCGCTGGCCCGGAGCGTGGCCGGGAGACTTCACTGTGGGGTCTCGTGGCCCGACCTTTTGGCTTAACGATGGGATCACTCGCATCGGGTGTCAGGTAGCCGAAGCGGGGATTATCTGCTACACGGATCGTGCTGGTAAATCGTTTATGACTTGGGCCGACCTGCTGGGTAAGCAGTTTGTTGACCAGTACCGTCAAGAGGTGATCGGCAAAGCCGTCATGGAGTACTACTATGATGGCAAGGCGTACTGGTTCAAGAACGGAGCCAATCGCTGGTACGATGCGAAAGTGGAGAACGTGGCTCGAAGTCTCAGGGTTCATGGGATCAAGACTGAGTCCAAGAAGGGTGCATCTCAAATGGACCGAGTACTCCACGCAATCGAAACCCAGAGGCGGGTGGACGCGGCGGCACCGATCTTGTTCGACAAGCGGGAGATAGTCGATGTCGGCAACACCAGAATACTTAATATCAACTACCGCACTGCGATTGCTCCTGCTGATACGGGAGATGAGTCTACTTGGGCGTGGCTCAGAGAGTGGGTCTGGTCTTGCTTCGGCGAAGAGCAACTTCCCTACTGGCTGGCCTACTGGAAACGCAAGTACAAAGCAGCCTTGGAGTTCGAACCCGTGCAAAGCCAGTTGATTGTGTTGGCTGGCGATGCGGGTCAGGGGAAAACCCTGTTCAACCGCAAGGTCATGGGCGACAGTCTGGGTGGTTGGGCGGACGCCGCTCCCTATTTACAGGGTAAAACCAGCTTCAACAAGACAGTGGCCGAACACCCACACTGGGTGGTCGATGACCCCCAATCGGCCATTGATCCGGACAAACACCGTCAGTTTTCAGAGTCTTTGAAGTCCCACGTAGCCAACCCCACGGTTATATACCATCCAAAGTTCAAGGATGCCACAGAATTGCCGTGGACGGGCTGCATGTGCTTAACTCTCAACACTGACGCCCATTCTCTGTCGGTTCTGCCTACTCTGGACAACAACATCCTCGATAAGATAATGCTTTTCCAGTTTGAGCCCTACCAGCACAAGTTTTCCTCTAATAAGGAGAACGAGGAGATTATCAAAAAAGAATTACCACACTTCTTGCGGTGGTTACTCGACTATTCACCGCCCATCCACGTCGAGTGGTCCGAGAATCCAAGGTTCGGGATACGGCCCTATCATCATCCCAAGATGATTGAGTCAGCCAACGAGGATTCCGCTGCTACCAAACTAGAGGAGATCCTTGATCGGTGGGCCAGCGGGGTGCGCCGTGACGAGAAGACCAAGAAGGAGTGGAAGGGCACCGCGACTGACCTATTCTCCAGCGTCATGGGTATGGACGAGGGCATGCTCAAGCCACTGCTGTCGCGGTACACTCCGGTGAGACTTGGCCGCGAACTGCGCATGTTGGCAAACAGATCTTCAAGTAGAGTCTTGCGTCATGTCTCACATCATGGTAAAACTTGGTACGTAATTTCAGTTGAGGAAACTTTTACCAAGAAAAAATAATTGATATGAGCAACAAACTTAAGCAGGCCAAAGAATATTTTGATAAAGCCAAACCGCGCAGCAAGGGCAGTGCGGGGCGGGGGTCTGCGGAGCAGTCGCGTGATAAAGCAGCGGCAGAAATGGGGGAACGTGTCTTAGATCGCGAAGTTTCTTACAGCACGGAACAACCTAAAGTAAGGTACACTGGTAAAAATTTCGGTAAACTAGCGGACGATGTAAAGAGTCAGGTCAGGCTTCAAGCCACCGGGGACACTTTTGATGTAGTGAAGGAAAACCCTGTGGCCAAAGAGCGGGTGCTGAAAAAGTTAACTAGTCGTGCCACAAACCCGCAGGAAGTCTATAGTTTGAATAATCGTGAACGTAGGATTATGGGGGATGCGGGATACGAGCAACCGACTAAGACATATACAAGTCCTATGAATATGTTACCTGAAATGGCTGATTCAATTTCTAGATACTACCGTGATGGGAAAGAACTGCCGCCAAAACTTACGGGCGCGAAACCCATTTATAAAAAGAAAAAATAATTAATATGATTAACATAGGCAGACCAAGCACCGTACCGGGACCACGTCCTACCGTTGTTAGTACAACCCAGAGAACCCTTGACCCTCTGGGAAAAACGGCTGGGGTTATGGGTCAACTTAAAGATAGCCTCGGCTACCGACAAGCGGGTAGGGAAGGTAAGGAGCGAATGGAACAAAATGTTGGGGCGGGACGGCCCGTTGATGTTTTTGACGTGGGTCGTTACGAGAGAGATCTTGAAAAAAAGAGACAGTTGATGGCAAACGCAAACAAGGGGTCGGGAGTGGATTCATCTTTCTTGTCAAAAGCCAAATCAAATTTCGAAACAAACGTGTACTAAACATATGGACAAACTAAAACAAGCCAAAGACCTTTTTGATATAGCCAAACCACGCAGTGCAGGTAGTGCAGGGCGTGAGTCTGCCGAGAAACAGAGGAAGCGGGACCGCATTCTGCGTGACCTCGGTGCTGGCCCCACGATTTCGGTGAAGAGGATTCCGAACGCCAAAATGATCATGCCGTCCACGGAGAGCATGATGCGGGAGGGCGAGATGGATCTGATCAACTACCCAAAACAAGGTTCGGGATACAAATCCAGTAATTCACCCAGACAGCGTTCCTACGAAGCAAGTGACAAAGTGCGCCTAGAGCGCATGCTTAAGGAAGGGTCGATGGGCCAACTTAAGTCGGGAAAAAAATAATATCCTGATATTATGGCCGAAAAAACTAAAAGTAACGTAACCCAGCGTTCGTGGAGCAACTACGAGGGTCCTAAACCCTATCAGGACAAGGTCGGCACTGACTTCTACTACGCATCTAGGCAGTACAGCCCCCAAGCCAGTCCGGGGGCGAACACCACCCAGCGTTCTTGGAGCAACTACCAGAGCCCCGTAGGCGCAGCGGCTGTGGGGGACTCCCAGCCATCGGCGGTCGGCACAGCGGCCTCCAAGTTCCAGCAGTTGCAGGACGAGGCTAAAGCCCGTAAAGACGCCGAACTCAGCGAGGAGTCGGACTTCGACAGGTTGCGGAGAGAGTCGGCCCTGAAGAGGGGGATGCGTAGCCTCAAGAATACCACCACCCCAAACATGGGAGTCAGGGAGACGGGGTTGTTGAGTTAACGTTGTGGCCGAAGAAAGTAAAAGTAAGTTACTGGCGCGTGCTATGAAGGACTTCCGCCCAACCCCGGAAAGCGACCGAGTTGCACGTCAATCTGTACATGGCAGGATTTTGGACTCATCAAATAAATTTGGAATCTGGGATGACTCGCGTGTAAGCCGTACAACAGGGAACTCACAAATTGACGACATGGTGCGATCTGGACAAGTACGTCCACCGGAGTTTGCTCAAAAAACACGAAAAGACAAAGTCTACTGGTCTGTTGGTGCAGCCAAACCCGGCAGTGAGTCGCAAGCGTATGGGCAAAAGGGGTTCATCCTTGAAGCGTCATCTAAAATTAAAGATCTGTCCCGCCCACTAGCTCTAAACGAGGTAACCGTTAAAGCGCATACGAAACCCGGCGTTTGGGAAGATATAACCGACCAAGTTCGTTCGGCGCATCAAGCATACAGAAAAAAACTCATCAACGCGCCCAAGCGACTAGTTAATGCCGCAAAGGGAGATGCGGCATTTGCAGGTCCTCCTTCAGCTAAACAATTTCTAGATGACTCGGTTGCTTTTGGCAGTATGGGTACAGTGGGTAGTGGGTTACCTTCACGTATCGGCCCCATTCGTCCGACAGCGTATTAGCCAGTCAACGCCCCATGGCCGAAGAAAGTAAAAGTAAGTTACTGGCGCGTGCTATGAAGGACTTCCGCCCAACCCCGCCTGAATTTAAGGGCTTCCCATCCCCCCATCCCTTTGTAAGTAATAAGGACGGAAGTAGAAGTAATGTCAAATTAGCCACAGTGGGTCTGGGAGACAAAACCTTCGTAATCCCAACAATGGTTGGGGGCAAGGATCTCTCTATCAAACAAGCCGTAAAAACAGCAAAGGACTACGGCTTTTCCAACTACCCATCATTTAGTAATCCCAAAGACGCCGAAAGCTGGTCTAAAAAGTACCACGGCTCCATAGACGAAAAGGGTAGGCTAAAGTCTAAATAAACCGCTCGGTACCATATCCCGGCGGCTAAAATTGAGTTTGAGTTATCAGTACTATTTGGTATTCAAGAATATCGAACCCGGAGGGCGATTGGGTAGGGGTGGGTAGGGGTGGAAAAATAAGTCCTAAGTTCCTTGGATCCAAGGGTTTATCAATAAATGGGTAGGGGTGGGTAGGGGTGAGGGTAGGGGTGAAAAATTGTTCATAAGTTCCTGGGTTCAAGGGACTTAACCCCGATTGGGTAGGGGATGTAGGGCTTTTTTTGGAAACCGTGCGGCTCCACGCGGGATTTTCCAGCCCGCCGGGGATTTCCCGGTTCCTTATATTATAATTTATCTTCAATCAATTTAAAAAAGCCCTACATCCCCTACCCAACCCCAGTTAAGTACTTTGAAAATCAAGCACTTAAGGTGGGTAGGGGTGGAATTTTTTGCGATTTCCTCCCCTACCCTTTCTCTGTAGGTGGGTAGGGGTGACTTTTTCCTCCCCTACCCAATGTGATAACGGATCCTTTGATTAAGGGACAACTTGTCTCACATGTGGGTTGACCCGTGAAAATGTGCGAAATGAGTACAGAATCGTAAATAGTCCAAGCCAAATTTGAACTATTAGCGATTCTCTACTCCGTTATGAAATGATGTACTAATTTATAACGCATTAGTGTTCGATTAGTACCAAAAACTCGCTACATTTTGTTACAAGAACAGCAATGTTATGTATCGTTAAAGGATACCCTCGTAGGTCGTAAAGCAGCATAAGGGGGTGTGAAGGGTACAGGGGTCGCTCCGTTTTCCAACAAATAACAGAGTACTCTGACGGAAATAATGGGGTCTTTTTCTTACAAAAGGTTTGAGGTGGCGGCAATAGGTTAACTGAGAGTCGATCCGAGGCCTCCGGGTTAAACAGTACGGAACTGTCAAAAAAAAACGACAGTTAGGTCCAGCCCCCTGATCCCCCTACTTTTGATTCTTTGGCCCCTAGGAGGCGTTTTCATGGGTTCAGGGGGTCCAAGGTCGGGAAACCAAAAAATTTTTTCTCAGAGGGTGTATATATAAATGCAAACGTGCGTGTCCCCCGTCACCTACCCACCCGCGTGGTGGGTGCGCAGGCGCAGGTGCATCGCCCACGATCCACGCGCTCGCCGCTCGCGCACGGCCTTCGCGTGCATAATGCGCAGGAAAGGCCAGACCTTGCCGATCGGTTTAGAGAATGTCGGTGGTTGTGACTCGGCAACGATGCGGTGATCACGGAAAACCCGAACGGCCTGCAAATGCAGGTTGCCCACCGATTCTTCTTTGACATTTCAATCCGTTTCTTCCTTTGCTGGGGGTATCGTGAATGCGACATAGGTGAACCAAAGCCTACTATGATTGCACGAACCTTTGGTTGGGCGACAAATCCGAAGCGGATGTAAAGGTGGTAGCATGGGCCATGGGGCTTGTGCAGGCCAGAAGCCAAGGCGCATAAGTGCCTTGTGCCAACGGCATCCTCCTGCGGTCTCCATCGAATACGGCGGTTCTCTGTCGGATACCATGGTGGGTCAGGGTGCAGGATCAAGGGTGTTAGGTATGGCACAAGGGGACGCTGGAAGCGGAGCAAGATGTCTCCATCCCTACCGAGTTAAAAAGGGACGAAAGTTAGCGGTTAAACGACCACTCTACGGAGAGTGGAATGCCCGTGATACGCTAACCTACACAAAAAAGGACTGATTCCCATGCTATCGGGAACCAATGCACCCTGCGTTGCAGGTCATGCATGAATCTTCGTTGAAGGTTCACGGAATCCCGGTTGCGTGGGGTCACTTCAGCACCTTCTTCGAGGGTGTTGAATTCGACCTCAACAACAGTAGAAAATCAGAAAAATGAACGAAATCATCACCCGTCACGAAGCCTCCATCATCAGCCCTCTCTCCCAAGGGGAGAAGATTGACGGCTTCAGTATTGCAATCCTCAAAGCGGAGATTGCTACCACCAACCCGAACATGACCAAAGGTCAGCTTCGCAAGGCCGCGAACGACCGGATTCGCGCCATGCAAGGTGTCGCTATCGCCAACCAGAACGAGGCCCTGCGCCAAGGTTACACGATCGTGAAGCAGGTCATGACCGCAAGCGGTCGCATCCACCAGACCCTCGCCGCTCCTACCAAGGCGCAGCGTAAGGACGTGGACGTGAGCAAGATGTCCACCGATGCCCTGATCGCGGAGATCACTCGCCGTCAAGCGCAGCAAGCTGCCTCGGCGATCCTCGCGGTAGCCTAACGGACAGCGGGTGTTAACTCGGCCCTCTTTACGGAGAGGGTCGACTTATGCCAGCACCAACCCAACACAATCAGTGTATCTCACGCCGCCCGATCTCCGGAGTTTTTCGCTCCGTGGCCGAAGCTGCAAGCGCGAAGCGTTTCGATGCCTTCCATGACAAGGATTGGTCATTCGATTCAGCCCTCCGGACGCCCGGATTCCGCAAGCCAAAGACCCGCAAGCGCAGACCGAAGGTCAAGGTTGTCCTTCCGACATTCGACGAGATGATCGCCGAATTGAAGCGGCGTGGATTGCTCTAACGGATTTCAAATCCGTAGGGGTAACAGAGTCCGTTGTCAGACCTTCGACCCTAATCTGACAGAATCGCCGTCTCTTCGACCACTTCTGCGTCGATGATCTCGGATTCAATGTCTATCTTCGTCACGGCACCTCCAGCTGTCTGCTGCAGCCAACCAACATTCACGATCGTGCTCTTGGTATTCTCTGAATCTTCGAGGCCAGCAGCCTTTCGAGCCATGGAATCCGCGATCTGGGCATCCTTCCAAGTCCTCGGGGCTGGAATGTTGGCCTCGCGCAGCGCAGAATTCGCCTTGTCGAACACCAATCGTCTGTGTGCCGAGCCTTTAGTCTTCCAGTCTTCTTCCAGCATGTCGGCAACCTTCTCTACCATTCCCTTCTCTACTGGTTGACTATCCGGCAACTTCCGTAGCTTATTCCATCCTGCCTTCCACGTCTTGGTAGTGATGGTATCTCTGTTAATTCCGAACTTGTCCGCAATATCATTTGTGGACATTCCAGCAAGGTAACACGTCTTAACTGCAAGCCAAGTCTCTCTCGCTATCTTCGTTTTAGCCATTGATCCCTTGAACCTATGATCCCTGATCTACAGAGTCAAACACTTTCCCGCGAGTCTGCCCTCGCACATTAGAAACCAACCAGCAATGAATAAACCCTTCGGGTTCTCCAAAGAAGTCGTGCCCTTTTATCTCGGGGAGTGCGGCCTCTACTACAAGCGCGTAGCCTTCGACAATGGCTATGCTGTCTCCATCGTGTCGCATGCCCACTCTTACGGAGGTCATGACGGCTTGTTCGAGGTCGCCGTGATGAATGCGGATACCGACCAGATCGTTTACGATGCCCCAACCTCAAGCCGTTCCGATGTTTCCGGATTTCTAGATTTCTCGGAAGTCGCGGACATCCTTGCCAGTATCAAGGCCCTGCCCAAGCGGTGCTGGCACTGTAACCCTCCCGCCTATTCACCCGTGCTACAACACTAAACCATGAACAAAAATAACATAATGAATAACATTAAGCGGATCAAAGCAGTCATCGAAGGCAATAGACGCAGACGCGAACACGTCCTCCGTTGCATCACTGTCCGCACCAACGATGGCACCAACCAGTGCATACCTGTCGGAAGCTGGGCAATCCTGCTCAAACGTCTCGCCGCCTAACACTCCAATGAACGCTGATACCATCCTCAACAGAGTAATCGACATCATCAACACGACAGGCGTGCCCGATGAATACTACAACACCTATTGTGAACTGGCCGAGAAATCCCTGTCCACGATCAACAACTCGGACATCGAAGAACACTACAACCACTGTGCCTTAGTCGCTCGACTCATGCTCACATTGGGGCTAAACCTCATTGACGAACGGCCATCCGAGGAGAAACCCCTGTTCCTGCTCAACTAACTTCCTGCACCTTTAGCCAAGTGGTAAGGCAAGACCCTGCAAAAGTCTCATCGTCGGTTCGATTCCGACAAGGTGCTCCACTTTCCGCTGGCCTCTCCAGCAACAGCAACAACGAAACACAACAATGAAACAACTGCATCGTCACACCTCGCTGCCTTCTCCGGAGTCCATGACTCGGGCCGCGCTCAAGAAACTGACACGTGAGGAAATGCTCGCCGCGAAGTTCGCGGAGGACATCATGCACAGGCCAGTCACCAACCTGCTGACTCCCGAACCAAAGCTCGAACCGCTGACGTTCTCCCTTGGTTCCTTGATCCCATGAAGTTTGCATTCAATACACCGCATGAAGCCATAGAAATGTGGCTCAATCGGTTAATGTTCAACGTCTCGAACCTCAACGTCTATTCCAAGGGCCGCAAGGTCTATGCAGATAAACACGTCATGTATTCCTACGGAGACCACTACCCCTTGATCCGATGGATTCCGGAATACGCGACCTTCACAGTCAACGAAGACACGCACTCCAACACCACGTCGAGACACCAACAGCAAGCTCGGAGATTGGCTTACAGCTACGCCAACACAATGGGCTACCGATTCGTGAACTCCAAAATCTTGCAGAAAATAGCCGTGCTGCGGCTGTCTTATGCGGACAGTGCGTGGCTTCCGGATGTCTCGGCTGACAGAGTCCTCGCCTACTACCACGAAAGAATACGCAAGTGCGCGTTGAAAGCCAAGCGAGCAAGGTCCGACTGGTCTCGGACGCAGGGTCTCCGCTTCGCCAACGAGTGGATTGTGGAGCGCAACACCTTCGTTTCCAGATTCGCCAAGAAATTGGCCGAGTATGGAATCACCACAACACCGGAGCTACCCGAGGACGTGCAAGCGACCCTCGTTCTGCTCAAACTAACCGAACAATAAAACCATGAAAAAAATAAAACAAACAGAAGAAGAAAAGCAATCCAAACTTGAATCCCTTGAACACAAAGCGCGTAACCTGTGCGTTTTCTCCATGCTGGAATGTTTTGCGGTTTTGGAGAACGGTCACGGTCACCGAGCTTTGATCTCCATACCTCAAGGCAGACTAACCGACTTGAAACAAGTGTTCGAAGAACTCGAAAAACTCGACCCATTCTACAAGGGTCTTTCCAACATTATAGGCACCGTCAAATGAAGATAAACAACCCATCCTTCAACGCCATTGTGGCCCTTGGACTCCTGCTCCTTGGGTTCATGGCACTAGTAAACTGGCTAATCCCTACACCCTAACTATGAAATACGACATCAACGTAACCCTCAAGCCGCTCAATCTGCAGCTTGAGATCGCCAACGAAACATCCTGCGAAGAGATACACAGCATCCTCATCGAGGAAGTCTACCGCAAGTTGGACTCCCACAATCCGGAAGTTTATCTCGACAAGGTGTGCCTGCGTATGGCCAAGGACCATAAACTATCATCATGTTAAGCGATCTCTACTCCAAAGTCAGCCAGTCCGTGGGGCTCAAGCTCCTCGTCCTTGGCTCCCAGCTATCTGGATTCCGTATCGTCACCATGTATCAGCCCGAGGGTGATCCCTACGTTCGGGCCATGCATTTAGCCATTGACGAAACACAACTAAACAACTCGATGCGCTCCTACGTGGAGCAGCTAGACCAAACCTACTAAACTATGAAACCTCGAATCATACTGGCACATATCTGCTACAAACTCGGCGACTGGATCAGCTACCCCATATTCAACTACGCAGGTCTGTCGTGGCTGTATCCGGTCTACTCTAAACTTATGGCGTGGAGTTGTGATCTCGACAACGAAGATGCTGTCTGGACCACAATGCCCTCGCCCTACGACGAACAACAAACAAACAACACGGAGGAATAAAGTATGGAAGAACACACCCAAGCATTGGTTAACACGATACGTGAACTCTGCGATCTCGTAGAGTTGGACATCCCCTACCAGCATAGGGGGCGTTGCCTCAACAACAAGATGGCTTACGCCATGGAACTCGCCGAGTCGATCGAGGAGTATCCAATCCGTAAGAACCTCAACCTTGAACCCTTGAGCCTCTGTGCCTGTGAAACTGAAACTGTTTGAACGTTCCGTCTACGGACGGCAGACCATCTACCCAGTCGGAGACATGGTCAAGCCTCTTGAGGTATTGACCCGCCGCAAAACTATCGACCATCGCGATCTCGACGCGCTGATCGACCTAGGTATCGAGATCGAATGGGTGAAAGACCCTAAAAGTATACAAAAATGAAAACCAAAAAAGCCAAACGACCCAAGTTAGTATTCGGAAACCACACGTGTCTGTATGAATGGATCAGACGAATCTCAATCTCCGACGATCCCGACAACGATCCCGATGTAAGGGTCAAGACTGTCGAGGCCAGTGGTGATGTGGTCACCCAATGGAAGCGTGACCCCGAACACGCTTATACATACTCCAGAATGCACCCGAGTTCGGATCAAGTTCGTAAGATCGAATCGCTAGGCCGGATCATTAGATGCTACGATCTGTTCAAGCTGTCCAAGTTTATTGGCAGTAAAGACAAGCCTTTCTGGCTGATCAACTACCAAGGTAGCGACTCGATGACGGCGCGTTGCCGTTCCGAACTGTTCAAAATCCTCACCGATGGTCAGAATGTGTTCGGCAGGGGTGCGGAGGGAACCGATCAGTTCGCCTTCGTCCCCGACCATCTCATGGATGTCATGCCATCCGACATACCCAACAACTGGCCAGCCTATGTCGAATCGTTCCGCGAACGTCTCGCATGTATTGGCGGTTGGACAGGCAGCTGGACCATGGGTCATTCCAGCTTGGGCTTGAAGTGTGTAGTCGATGAGTATGTCCAACTCGGAACCTATGTCGGCCAACAAGTGTCGGCGTCCGACTTGGACAACTGGGTTACAGACGCCAAGATGAACATCAAAGCAAGAGAAGTCCTCAAGAAACTAAAAGAGAAATGAACCTTTCGCAAGCAATCAAATGATTGCCTTGCACCAACACAAACAAACAAAATAAAAAACATATGAGTAATAAAGTTACACAAATCACAATCAAACCATCAGAGCTTATGGAAGTTCTTGACCACTGTCTGTTGTCAAACCTCGTGCCCTTTATTCAAGCCCCTCCCGGCGTGGGTAAGAGCACAGTCATTCGGCAGTTCTCGGACAACAAGTCGCGCAGGTTCACCGACACTCGTCTGTCGTATGCTGCACCGACCGATGTCCGTGGCTTCCCCTACCTCGATCGCACTGGTGCCTCGCCGCTCATGAAGTTCGGTGTGCCTAGCGACTACCCGACCGAAGCTGGCAATGTCTGGCTGCTGGACGAGTTCCCTTGCGCACCGAAGGCTACACAGAATGCCAGTCTCCAGTTGCTGCTTGACCGCTGCATTGGTGACTACGCTGTGCCCGACGATACGCTTATCGTCCTCGCTGGTAACCGCGCCATGGATCGCGCTCACGTTGAGCGTATCTCCAGCGCAACACAGAATCGTTTGGTCGACATCACCATGCGTGTCGACACCGATGAGTGGACCAGCTGGGCCTTGAGTGCCAACCTCAATCCCATGATCATCGCCTATCTGCAGATGTGCCCCGGCCATCTGTCGGATTTCAACGGCGCGGAGTGGCAGGGTGGTGCGTTCGCCTCACCCCGCTCTTGGGAGTTCGTGTCCAACTTCTTGTCCAATGGCAAGAAGTCCACGACCAGTGTGCGTTCAGCGATGATTGCAGGTCTCATTGGCCCTGCGATTGGTTCGCAGTTCGCTGGATTCTGCTCTGTCTACAACGACCTGCCCGATGTCAATGCGATCTTGATGACGCCCGACACGGCTGACGTTCCGACCGAGCCGTCCGTTCAGTATGCCTTGTCTGTTGCCTTGTCCAACAAGTCGACAGCCAAGAACTTCGATCGCGTCCTCCGTTACGTGACCCGATTGCAGAAGCCTGTCGAGGTCTTGTGTGTCAAGCTCGCCATGCAGCAGAAGACCGGACCCGATGCTCCGTTCAAGAACCCTGCGTTCCAACAATGGGCATCCGATAACAGCAGCGTGATCCTTGGATCCTAGGAACCCTTGGTCCCCTGTAGCAGCTAACCCTGTTGCAGGGGACTACCACTCCATGGAAACCCTAAACAACGTAGTAAACTTCTTTGCTACCTATTCAGTCATCACCCTCTCGTCAATGGTATCCATTGCCCTTCGCGTGTGGGTTGTCATCGAAGTAATCAAAGTAACATCAATCCTAAACCTAATTAAACTATGAGTAACAACGTAACCAACAAAAGCAAAGTCAAGAAGTATATGCTGGAGATGGCTAAAGCCACTCGCGCACATGAGTTCACCCGAGTCTCGCAAGAGACCTTGGACAAGGTAGAAGCGGGCGCACGTTCAGTCGCTCGCGGCATCGTAACATCAGCACCATCGAAAGGAAAAACACTATGAGTAATCCAAATACAAAACCCCGCAAGAAAGCCAACGCCAATGACGAAGCCCTGCGCGTAGAGAAATCAGTAGTCAAGATGGTATTAGACCATCCGTTCTTCGCTGCGCTGGCACTCAAGATGCGAGTCAAGCAGGACTACGCCGTCCCCACATTCTGTGTGGATGGTGTAAGCATGCGATACAATCCGGACTTCTGTGCCACGCTCGACGATACCGAGTTGCTGACTGTCCTCGCTCACGAGGTTCTTCACTTGGCGTTCGGCCATCTGTGGCGCAAGGGCAGCCGCAAGATGAAGAAGTGGAACTACGCTACGGACTACGTGATCAACAACTACCTCATGAAATACAATGAGGACGAGGTTGCTGCCAGTAGACACGCCCCCTTCAAGCTGCCCGAGGGCGGGTTGCTTGATTCCAAATACGACAACATGGCCGAGGAGGAAGTATACAATCTCCTGCCCGATCCCCCCGATGGTGGCGGTGGCGGTGGCGGTAGAGGCGGCGGTGATGCCGAGAGCGGTGGCATGGGCGACTTCACGGACCCAGCTGCCGACGATGGCAATACCGAGGAGGACTGGCGTCAGCGAGCCGTTGAAGGTATCAACGCCTCCAAGTTGCGGGGCCGCGAGTCGGGTAGTATGACCCGCGCTATCGAGCGACACCTCAAGGGCACACAAGACTGGCGCGAGGTTCTGCGCGAATTGCTGTCTGCTCCATCCAACGATGACTACGATGAGACACGACCCGATCGCCGCTTCATGGAGGAGGACATCTTCCTGCCTACTCTATACAGCGAGCGTGTCGGCACCTTCGTTGTTGCCTTGGATACATCTGGTTCGGTAACCAACGAGATGTTGGGCAAGTTCATGGCGGAGGTTCAGTATTGTTTGGACACCGTCAAGCCAGAGAAGATCATTGTCATCGACTGCGATGCCGCGATCAATCAAGAACGCGAGTTCGCTTACGGCGACAACCTTCGAGACTTCACTGCCAAGGGTGGTGGCGGCACAGACTTCCGTCCTGTCTTCGACAGGGTCAAGTCTCTGCCCGATTCGCCTGAAGCAGTGGTCTACTTCACCGATGGTTACGGAGCCTTCCCGACTGAGCATCCCGGCTATCCGGTGATCTGGGTCGACTACGGAGGCACCGACTATCCGTTTGGCCAAGTAGTCCGCATCAACAGTGCGGATAGCTGAGTAATTCCTTGATCCCTTGAGCCGATGAGCCAATGCTTGCGGCTCAAGGGGTCTCCTTAACACAAACCCAAAATACAATAAACATATGAGCACAATCCGTAATCAAGCAATGTTGACCAGCCTATCCATTGGGCTATTCAACCCCAAGAAAACCGACCGCACCATCACACGTGAGGTCTTGATCAGCAAGAACGCCTCACACAATGCTGGCGCGTTCGTGAAGAACATCCTCCCCGAGGAGAGTATCAAACCTATCCAAGCCGAAGCCGCTGCGCTGCGTACTTGGTTCTACCAAAACACCCTGCCGTGGGGCGATGACGCCGTGCGTCTCCTGCCTGTCGCACAGTGGGACAAGTTCACCGATGAAATGCGAGGGCGTCTCGACGAGTTGAACTCCCTGTTCGACAACTTCTGCAGCAACTACGAACAGCACCGAGACAAGGCGATAATGCAGTTGGGAGCTATGGCAAACCTTGCCGACTACCCGCCACTTGGCGAGGTTCGCGGTAAGTTCCACGTCAAGGTTGCCTACCACCCGATGCCCGACAGCCGTGACTTCCGCTTGGATGACATGCCGGAAGAAGCGATTGCACAGATCCGTGCCGAGACGGATCTCCGTGTCGCGGATGCAACCAACGAGGCTCGTAATGATCTGTATCGCCGCTTGGCCGACAGGCTGCAGCACATCATTGCTCGCATGGTTGAGGCCAACAAGAAGCGGGAAGGTACCCGCATCCATGCTTCGTTGATCGGCAACCTGCGGGAACTCTGCGAGTTGATCCCCAATCTTAACGTCACCAAAGACGATGAGCTTGAGAAGCTGCGGGTTCGCGCCATGCAGGAGATCGGCGGTTACGACATCGAAGAGGTCCGTGACAATGCCGATGTCCGTGCCGAACTCAAGTCCAAAGCTGAAGATATTCTTGCAGCCATGGGATTCGGGGGCGGTAGTAACGCAGCCCAACAGGCAGCCTAAGTAGTAACTTGACAAGCCAAGAGTGTCTCGGGCCTACCGGAAGATGTACTTCCGGTTTTCATTGACAGCGTCACCCCTTCGTTGCTGGCGAACCTTGGTAAAGGGGACTTTAACATAAACCATAAACACAAAAGAAAGATAAATATATGAACGTAAGAATAACAAGTGAGTTGACAGGAAACGTTTGCACACACATTCAAAACATGAGGGACAGAGATACCAAGCTCAACCTTGGCAATTGCGAATACGAAAAACTATTCGTAATAGAAGGAGACAGTGAGGAACTAACAAACTTGGTGTGGGGTAAACACGTAGACTTAAGGAAACAAATGCCCAAAGAATGGATGACGGATTTGAAAAATTCGTATCGTCCATACCTTTGCATGGAGGTTACTAGAAGCACCAAGGATGAGACAAAGACCGATGAGAAGCCAAAGACCGACGATATTAGAGTACACTTAAAGAGTGGTGCTTCTTTCTTACTACCTCCGGGCCATACTTCTGGGCACGATTACAAAATACATGAGGACAAGCTATCCGGAAAACTAAAAGAACTATTCGATAAGTTCCGGCAGTACGAAGAACTCCACGCCAAGTGGGCTAAAATATCTCAAGATATCTTAACCTACTTGAGATCGGCCAAGTCTTTGAACTCGGCCCTCAAAAGTTGGGCAGAACTGCGAGCCTTCATCCCGCAGGATTACTTGGATCGCGTAGAGGCGAAGCCCGAGCGGACTGCCGAGCGTAAGAAAGCCGAGGAATCCCTAGCTAGCATTGACCGGAACCTCGCTGTGACCAGCGCGACTTTGGTCAAGCTCGCCATGTCGTGACAAGCCACGAAGTGCAGATGGTTGTATCGTTGGCTAGAGATCCTAGCTACGTACTCCCAGACTGGGCCAGTGCAGCGTCCACTCAACAATGGTTACAGACTGCTTCAAGGATGGCAGACAATGTGGGGGAAGATGGCTACCCCTGCTATCAAGAAGATACGGATGACTGTGTCTTTCTTTTTGTGGAAGATCTGGTTGTCTTTGTCCGCGAGTATTGTTTGTACGATGACCTGTCCCCGAACTCCGAACCCTTGACCCGATGGCTCCGGTTGTTCTCGTCCCCATCTGTTCAGATGGCCGAGTTAACACCGGAGTCATGGGGTAAAGTATTAACCTCCAAAGTTATAGAAAAAATGAAAACCTAATATGTCAGATGAAACAGAACCAGTAGATCCGGGGGCGTTGGTACGCCTCTCCGTCATTCGCCTCTTCCTAGCTAACCGCTTTGAAGACTGCGAAATAGTTAAGTGTCTAGATTGCAAAACCGGGGAGACCTGCGATGTGTTGTTCATCCCAGCTATGGATCCAGATGATGAGATCATTTACATGACGCCAGCATTTGTGATTCCAGAACCAGATATGATCGCACAAGAAGGCAGGTACATTCCTATTGAGACACTATTAAAAACCAGTCCGATTGACTTTAAAAATAACTAAGTCAATCTAAACCAACAACTTATAAGGGGGTGATGCTTCCATGCTACAACATCAGACAATAATAACGCAACCACTTCTACGACAGGTTACCTCCTTCGTAATAATGGCGCAGTTGATTACATATCCACTAGTAGCTCTCGATAGATGTCGGGGGTCGCGCATCCGGCAGAACAACACGCGAACAACTTGACAGTATACCCTATGTTACACATGATTAACAGACCAGCTTCACTTGCCCAGCGAGTAAGCAGGATAACAAATGCGGCAGTTGCCGCGCATGCTGGGACCCAAACGTGTTCAACGTAACCTACAGAAAGCACTAATATGAAACCAGAAGATAGACGCATCATGCTTGCAGGACACGCCCTCTCGGGACTGCTCGCCTCACAGCCAGAAAATAAAGGTTGGAATGTCGACGCCTTGTCGGTAGTCTCATTGAAGATTGCAGACACGGTTCTCGAAATGTCCTTGCTCAACGAACTGCCCAGTTTGAAAGTGGAGGATGGAGGAGCCGAACCAGACTTCAGTAACGATGAGCAACCGTAACTACAAAGCCGAGTACGAAAACTACCAAGGTACCGAAGACCAGAAGAAACGCCGCGCTGTTCGCAACGCCGCTCGACGCATGATGATGCGTAAGGGCAAGGTTCGCAAAGGAGACGGCAAAGATGTTGACCACATCAATGGTCTACACAATGCAGCTAATAACCTCCGAGTCTTATCTAAGTCAGTCAATCGCAGCAAGCAGTGACTCGGCGATCAAGGTTGCAAAACTGCATCCTATGATAGTAGTGTGTTTGTTGGCTGTCGCTGTTGGGTTCGTGCTACTATCTGAAGGGTGCGAGTATTATGGCGGCAGACCAACAGACGCCTACTTCATGGACCAAAGCCCTCGCTAGTTTTATTAACGTGACCCTCTCACATAAACACAACGGAGCTTTGTATGAACTAGCCTTCATGGTAGAGTGTATGAAGCGAGGCTGGAAAGTCTCCATCCCTGTCGGCGAAGACACCAGATATGATGCCATCGTCGACACCCAAAAGACACTGAGTAGGGTTCAAATTAAGTACGTTAGCAAAACTTCAAATGGAGCCTATCGGTTCAAGACTGTTTATGGCAGGGGCAGAGTAAGGAAATCCTATAACTGGAGAGACTGCGATATTTATGCAGCCTTCATCATGCCACTCAACACTTGGTGGATAATCCCAGTGGATAGATTAGAGACCGTTAATTTGAATTTAAGTAACAAGTATCACGAATACAATTCAGCTTGGCATCTTATCGGCAATGAAAACAAATACACAAAGAAAAAACTCTCGCGTTAATCTCACTATACCTAGTTTAGTACTAGGTTGTTTAGTTTTCTGGGCTCTTTTTTTCTGGTTGATACGCCATTTTTTGAAGATATTATTTGTCTTTGACACATGAAACAGAAGATACCAACCAAACGCATAAAAATTGCAGGCCGTTGGTGGAAGGTAAAAATACAACGTCCTCCCGGTAAAGCTGCTTATGATGGTCTCTGTGTTCTCGACGATAGAGTTATCTATCTACACCCCCGAGGCATCAAAAGTAGGGGCATCGAACTTGTGTGCCATGAGTTGATTCATTCTAGACTTTTCGATATAGATGAAGAAGCTGTTGAAGAGATTGGGCGTCTGGCTGGGGAAGTATGTGCTTTCGTAGCCAAACACAATGACGGAGTAATTATTTAAATTTATGAAAAGTAAAAATACAAAACCTAAACGTAAGCCAAAAACCAAAGCCAGAATCGAAGTAATCGAAATGGCAGACTCGGAAGTTGATGTACACTTCCGTGCTTGCAGTCTTTGGGGGAGAGTAGCTCTGGCGTGGCTCTTCGTTAAAAAAGCTTCAGCTTCCCTATATAAAGGGGAAGTTGTAGTCTGATGTCCGGACCCCTCATAATCTTAGTAGGATTTATCTACGCTTATGTTTCAATCGAACAAGGATGGCGGGGGAATCATGGGATGTGTCTCGCGTATGCGGGATACGCTTTCGCAAACGCGGGTCTCTTCATGCTCGCCAAGTAGTATGGCTGAGTTCGGCTTCTTTCTCATTGTCTTGTCGATAGGCGTGGCCATCGCAGTCGATGCTATTAAAAACTACCACGAGTAGGAGGCACAGTACTTATGGAATCAAAAAGCAAAGTAAACGAAGCAGGTAACTATACCAAACCAACCATGCGTAAACGTTTGTTTAATCGCATTAAAGCAGGTACCAAGGGCGGCGATCCGGGCGAATGGTCGGCTCGCAAAGCACAACTTCTGGCGTCAGCTTACAAAAAATCTGGCGGCGGCTATAGTAACTAACCATGCTTAAAAAATCTCAACAGTCCCTTAAAGATTGGACAGCCCAAGAATGGCGTACGTCCGACAGCACTCCGTCCAAAGGTAAGAAACGTTACCTGCCAGACGCAGCTTGGAATGCGCTCTCCCCCGCAGAGAAAGCCGCTACCAACAAAGCCAAAGCCGAGGGCAATCGTTCCGGTAAACAGTTTGTGAAGCAGCCTAAAAAGATCGCCGATAAAGCTTCACGCTTTAGGTAGGTTCGTGGAAAAATCTATTCTAATACTGGTAATGAGTTCCAGAAGAACTCCTTGGGGTGAACTCATGGACACCTCTAGGGATACTTGGGACAAAATCGAGCACCCTAGTACTCGCACCATGTACTACTGCGGCAACACTTCCGGTCCAGTAGGCAACAATATTTTCTACTCCAAGATTAGTGATGATCTTGATGACCTGTCTAGCCGAACCATGGAAGCCTTCGAACTAGCACTCGCTATCCCAGATTGGGAGTACATGGCAAGACCTAACTCCAGTTGTTACGTCCACAAAAAAAATCTAGTCGAGCATGTTCAGACCCTACCAAAACTTGGAGTGCTTAAAGCACTTGTCACGGGCAGCGAGCTGGGTGTCCGTTTTCTTTGGGGTGGCGGTCAGTTTATTCTTTCACGGGATGTCGTAGAAAAAATAGTAGCCAACAAAGACATTTGGCGGAATGATCTTATGGAAGATGTAGCTATTTCAAGGATGGCAGAAGCTCTTAACATCTCGCTCGACCAAGGTGCAATGGCTTGTTCCCTCAATCTAAATAACTCTGATGAATACCTATGCCTATGCTACGGCGGTTCCGACAACTTTACCTTTCGAGATTTTTCAGACATGCGTAAAGCCGAAAGGCATTTCTTTTTCAGACTTAAGCAGGATCACAACAGAAGCCTCGATCTAACGATGATGCGAGAACTACACAAACATATTGTATGATATATACTTACGACACAAAGCTAGCACAGTTGCGCGATGGTTTTTATAGAACAGGAAGCGGAGCAACCCACGTATTAATTTTAGGTTCGTGTAGGACGATGGCATTTCTAAACTACCTCACTAGGTGGAACAACATGAGTGACGGCTCAATGACCATCTCTTACGTCAATCCTTTCGACTGGCACTGGGATTCAAACGACCAGCTAGTAGAAAGTTTTGAGAAAGCCATAGATTCATTGGAGACTGACGAACGTATCCTGCCTCTACTCGGCTCCACTGACATCTTTATCCACGAACACTTCGGTAACTACGGGATGTTTAATACATCCAGAGAAGCCGATAAAAATATCTACCAGTTCGGTATGAAAGCCGGGATAGATATTTCCATACCCAACTTTCATGATCACTTCATATTCTACAACGACTTCGTTACCACGGGAGTCGTGCCTGATGATTGGTCAGAGCGTGGCCTACTGGCGATTGAGAAGTTTTGTTCTATCTGCAAGATTTCAGATTTTCCGGACATGGCCGAGTATTTCAAAGAGAACTGGACCAAGCTTAAGATGTGCTACACTCCAAACCACACCTCAAAATATTTCACGCTGTGGTTAATGAAAAGTATGAACGAGAAGTTCTTGCGGCTGCCACTTACTAATGAGTTCTGGGAAGCAGTCTCCGGAGAAGATATGTTCGCCAGTCCTTGTATTGAAATTACAGATTTAGATAGGCAAGCTTACAATCTATCGTATTAAACCATATGCAAACTCTACAAGAAATATACTCGAAGCACGGGCTTGAGGGAGATGTCGGACATGCCGATAAGGGCAACCTGCACTCGTACATTCCCGTATACGAAGAACTACTGAAGCCGTACCGTGAATCCGGAACCATCTTAGAGATCGGCTTGGCTTTCGGCTACTCGGTTCGAATGTGGGATGAATACTTTGGCAAGGATGCTAGGATATACGGAGCGGACATTAGTATTGTATTTGATACCTCTGAGTTCAAAGCTCCGCGTGTCAACATACTCGAAGCCGATGCCACTAAACCGGAGATCTTGGACAAACTAGGAGACACGAAATTTGATGTTGTGATTGATGACGGGTCTCACATGCCCTCAGATCAAGTAACGACTTTCAATTTATTGCGAAGCTGCATGAACCCCGGCGGGATTTACATTGTCGAGGATATACTAGACTTCGACAGCGTGTCCTCCGCTTTTCGGAAGTTGCATGCCGATTGTGTTACTCTAGATTTCCGCAACGCAAAGGGCCGCTTTGATGATGCCCTTATCATTCTTCAATTCTAATGACAACGGACATAGTAATTCGATCGTATAGTGGTGACTTCTCGTGGCTACCCCACGCCCTCAGATCAATAAACATGCGAGCCAAAGGGTTTCGCAACATACACATTGTTGTACCCCAAGGACAAGGAGATGATCTAAAACATCTAACACTCGAAAAAATTCACGAGTGTCCGATTTATTCCGACGATTACCTCGGGCAGCAGATTACTAAGTTGATGGTCGACACCTATACTGACGCAGATTTTATACTGCACTTTGACTCAGACACCGTGTTCACCCAAGAGGTGACCCCAGAAACTTTCATTATAGGTGGTAAGACTATTCAATATTATGAACCATATTCCAAGTTGCCGGGATGTCCTTGGCAACCAATAGTATCGGAAGTACTAGGTTGGGTTCCGGAGAATGAGTTTATGCGAAGGTTTCCTTTTGTGTATCCGAGATGGGTGTATGGTCAGCTTCGCGGATTCATCGAAGAAAAATATTCCAAGACTTTGGAAGAATTTGTTTTAGATAGACCCTTTAGATCGTTTAGCGAGTTCAACGTAATCGGCGCGTATTTGTGGGCAATGCACAACGATAAATTTGAATGGAGAGACCCTCTCGGAGATCCTACCTACGTTCGCCAGTTCCGTTCTTGGGATGGCATCGAGACGCACATCGAAGAGATTGAAAGATTACTAGCATGAAATGGGATACACGCTTCTTAGATTTGGCTAAACACGTAGCCAACTGGAGCAAAGATCCTAGCACCCAATGTGGGACCGTTATCGTACGGCCCGACAGAACCATCGCCAGCATAGGGTTCAACGGCCTACCGCGTGGTGTGGAAGACAGCCCCGAACGACTACTGGACCGTGACAAGAAGCTACAGTATATCGTGCATGCTGAAGTAAATGCCATACTCACGGCGCACGAACAGCTTACGGACTACGCTATTTATGTCTGGCCATTCCAGCCCTGTTGCCAGTGTGCCGCAGCCATCATCCAATCTGGGATTAAAAGAGTTTATTGCCCAAATGCGCCAGTTAACCGATGGACAGAGTCCTTCGAAATCGCTAGAAAGATGTTCTGCGAAGCCGATGTGTCATTGAATCTGTTAGATGATAATCTATCCAACCAATCTTAAAGACGCCCTGCTACTTAATCCGAGGGTATTCGAGGACGAGCGGGGATGCTTCTTTGAACCTTGGAACCAAGGAACCCTTGATAAACTAGGGCTGCCGCTTACCTTTGTTCAAGACAACGTAAGCTATTCCAAAAAGAACGTGCTGCGCGGCCTCCATTACCAACTCCCCAATCCCCAAAAGAAACTGGTGTCTGTGCTGCAAGGTTGCGTCTTTGATGTTATCGTAGACTTGCGAAAGTCTTCTGATACTTTTGGGGAGTGGCAGGGATTCGTGCTATCCGAATACAACAAGCTCATGCTGTTTGTGCCGGAAGGATTTGCCCACGGTTTTTTCAGTCTTAGTGATGATGTTATCTTCCACTACAAATGCACCCGCTACTACGACCCAACTTCCGAACACACCTTATTGTGGAACGACAAAACCGCAGCAATAGACTGGCCGATACCAAGCAGCGTCAACCCTTTAGTTTCCCGCAAAGACAACACGGGCCATACTTTCGAGTCTTGTCCTAAATTTAAATGAGCAATTATTTAAACATCAACATACCCGTATTTTTCGCTCACCTCGACACCGGATTCCTCTACGACCTCGAACCGGATGTAAACCGAAAAAGACTTGTGGTAGAAGTGTTCAACTTCACCTCCATCCCACAGCGGTGTGGGTTGTTTAGTGTAATGACCGAGTACGGAAGTCAACACGCAAGAGTCCCGATCCAATATCTCCACACCGAAGATACCGGAGGTACTAGCTACCCCTTGGACTGGATACAACTTTGGGACACCATGAGCTACTACTGCTCCGCTGGAATCATTGAGTACTGTAAAAATCGTGCGGCGAATATCATGCTTAAAGACCGCACCCTGCACAAAGCGCAGTACATGTTTACCTTGGATTGGGCTCTCGGCCCCCAGTTTCAAAGTGGATATGGAGAACTAGCAGCGGGGCACAAATGCGGCCACGTGTTCAAAGGCGATGGGCAGTTCTTTATCCAGCCCAACAATCGAGTTCTTTGGATGGATGGCGGGTCATTTATTGCCAAGTCATTCCCGAAAAAGCCCGACTGGAAAGTCTTCAGTCAGGAGTTCAGTTGCGAACACACCGGAAGCCGTTGGGTCAGCGAAAGCGAGGAGGAGCTATGGTTCTACGAATTCAAGGAGCAGTCTTAGCCCTACTGGCAGTGGGTTGTTCAACAATTCCACGTCCATACCCTTGGAACTTCCCCGAAGCAAGGGAGTGGAACCAGCCCTTAGAGTTTAGCTGGCTCAATGCCGTAGACAACTACCGCAACCTAGTCGCGTCCAAAGGAAAGATTTGGAACCCGCTTGTCCAAAGCTATGAGCCTGACTTTGGGATAGAGCTTTACGAACCTGATCGGGATGTTGAAGAGCATGAACTGTATTGACCTTACTTTTTCCAGCACCAAGCGGGTAGGCTTTCTCTTATCTCAGAAGTGAGCCCTTGAGCCAAGGTTTCTTGTGGCACCCAAACTTGAGCCTTATTAACACAACCACACATTTGACAGTTACGTAGTCTTAAATCATGCGAAGTTGTACGATCTCCAGTGACATTAAAAATCAGTCCCGCAATGTTGGTGCAACCCATGCACCCGCTAACATCGACATTGTAGGGACAGGTAGCACAAATACCAGCCCTTCGTTCCGCTTCCTCGGGTTCGACAAAGACGGGGTTGTTAAGAAGCCAGTGTTTAAGAACCTTAAGAAACCCTACAACATCTTGCATACCTATGCTCCGTAACTTTAAAGAAGTGGGTTCTTCTTGCATGCAATTTGGTTCCGACCACCCTTGCTGCTGGCAAATTTCACTACCAATGGTTTCTTCAAAGTTCGTGCCGAGAGAGATACCATTGGCGATACGATACTTCCTAATCCGAAGAATCAAATCGTTCCAAGTAGGAGCCGTGACTACAAACCCAGTACTAGGATGAGTATATACCCACCCCCCGGTAGGTATCACATTATTAATTTTTAACTTTAACATATTATGAATAACACACTAACAAAAATAGATATTGTAACGACACCAATTAAAGCTGTATCTGGAGCTTTCTTGACTGCGGGTATGTTCCTGCTCCCGCTCATATTACTCCCGGTCTTAGTCACGTGGCTTTTCGGCTAAGTATTTGCGCAACTCATCGACGCGCTCCCGACCATTTGGTCTAGTAGCCACTGCGCGTTTTAAAGTCGTTACGTTGGGTCTATAGGGTACGTACCTACCTCTAACAATGCTAATTGCTAGATCTTTACTCAACCCTTCGCCAGTACCCTGACCCGTAAGAATTAGGTATGCTTCTTTTTTAGAAACGCCGAGTTTCAACGCACTTTCGTAAGCATCTCTCAACTCATTGTAAATTTCCTCTTTTGCTTTTGAAGCTCTTTCAAATGCTGCGGCAACCTCGCCCGGTTCGACGGTTCCGCGATTAAGAAACACATCGTTAAATAAGCTGGAAGAGTCTGCGTTGTCGCGTTTGTAGGAAGACACCCTACCTCTAAGTTTAGTTTGGGCGTCCATCTCGCCAATTTTTTGCCCAAAAGCAGTGCTGTATAGTTCGTTACTTAGACTGTACACCTGTCCGTTTCTAGAGATTTCTCCCTTCGCCCCACGAATAATATTGGGTATCGTACTTGCCAATACTCCGGGCGTGAGGCTGGCAGCCACATGTTTCACTTTATCGTAAGTCTGTTTGGCTACCGTATTTTGGGGGTTGGTTATTTGAAAGCCATCCGCTGTCCTATTCCGCATAGCGTCGAGTACCGCGCCAAAAAACAGCTGTTCCGAAAATAGAGGTCGAAGAGCTTCACTGCCAGTATCAGATACTACTTTAAGCAAATCGTCCCCCGAACTCAGACCTCTTATAGCTGCAATTATGGGCTCTTTAAATACTTGAAAAGGGTCGAGGTAACTAAGATCGAGATACCGTACCTTACCACCTTCTGGTTTTCCAAGAAGCACGATCTGCGCATTTTTCTGCCAGTCGGGTAGCAACTCTCGCACAGCCTCGTCATCTTCTTCACCGTTATTGAAGACTGCATTAGATACAGCTGAAGCAGCGGGTATGATGCCCAGTGCCGAAATCAGTCCTGCCCACCTCGATATTCCGTTGGCGTACAAAGCTTTATTTTTGGTAGCAATACCTTCTTTAATTTCTGCGTTAGCTATTGCGATACCGTTACTGGTAGTACGGAGAACCTCGCTAGTCCACGTGATAAATGGTGCAAGTATGGGAATCCTACGTATCTCCTTAGTTATCTCGGGAGACAGACTATATGTCGGCACTGTGTTACGTACATTGTAGGCCGCAGCTTCATCAAGCTCACTCTCAGACAAACTAGGATTGGCGTTTGCCTGTTTTATGCGCTCCTGCTGCCACGCATAGACTTTCCAAATATCATCAACACCTGTGTAGATGTCCGTAGCTATGCTGTAAACTTTGCCAATCTTCTTGGCGACCCCCACTCCCAAGTTCTTTAGCTTACTGTCGTAAGGAGTATCTGAAAACAAAGCCTTTAAAATAGGTATCTCGTTGCTGTCTTCATAAAGTTGCTTCAACAAGCCTCCATTAAATGTATCGTTCACTACCCCAAGCCTAATTAATTTCTGTAGCAAAGGTTGCACATTTAACAACTTACCGCTACGCAGTCCAAGATTAAGACCAGCAACTTTAAACCCATCCGCCATAGACTTAACCATCGACATAGGATCGCTCAAGTTAAACAAACCTTTAGAAAGAATGATTAGGGGGTTGCCTAAAAAATTCCGTATCGCAGACCGGGGTAGGTAACCCACGGTTTTGGCAGACATGGCTACAAGTGAAAGCGCACTAAACCAGTTAGCCCATCCCGCAGTAGCTTTAGGATTGAACGCTTGATTCAATGCGTCCCTCAATTCTGGTGGGCCATATGCCCCATCTAACGGAGCCACACTTTGAGGGTTTGCGCCTTTCTTAAGAAGCCTCACAAAACCTTTCGGATGTACGGAAGCTGCGAGTTTCGGAGCCGCAGCGGGGTATTCCGTCTGTCTCCAAGCTTCAGCTTCTTTCTCTGTGTTGAACCCCTCTTTACGAACATCTCCTAGAATCACATCGTATTTACGAGTCTTGCCGTTAAACACAACCCTGTTGTCGTAGTTCCTCTTCCAGATAAATCCTTCACTAATACCATTTTCCAGTATGTTTCTAGCGGTATCGGTAGCTGAAATAAAAGAAGCCATTTTCCCGGCGGCTTGCACAAAGTTTAGTTTGATGTCTTTCTCCTCACCCCAAAAATCTCGAACTTCTTTTGGCAACTGCCCCCTAACTTTTAAGATATCCAAGCTACGTTTTCCGGGCAGGGAAGAACCTCCGACAAAAAATTTGTAACTGTCTTGATCCGCAACGTCTAGGAAATCTGTAGTAATTTCATCTACACGACGAGCCACCCAGTCAGTGTAGTTATTCTTCACCTCAGTCTTAGCATCGGCTATAGACATCACCTTAGTTGGGTCGACTTTGCGCGACTCGCGGCGAAGCTCCGCGACCTTCTCGGCCACGGCACGATCCGTAGCTAGCTTTTCAAATGCTGTGCGAATTTTCATGTGCTCCGCTGTCTGCGGATTAGTCATGTACTCTTTCCAAATAGGGTCATTATAAATTGCGTAGTTACGGTGTAGATACAACTCCATGTTACCCTCAAATACCGGAATCAGTTCCTGCGCAATGTAGCCCCCCTCTATCAATTTAGTAGATAGCAAGTCCAGTTTTTGACGCATGGCCGTTATGCTTTGCGCTACCTTTGGATCTAATGTAGCGAGGTCCGCTGCAATCTTTGCCCTCTGTGCGTTTTGATTAACGTTACGAAACGCGGCTTTACGGATACCTACCAGTTCACTAATTTCGTCGGCTTCGAGCTTACGTGCCCTAAGAGTTTTAGTGTAGTCTTTGATATCTTGAACCTGTGCATCGGTAAGCGGGTTTTCCGTGGAACCCAAGACACTGTTGATAACGTCGACAGGGGGAGTTTTACCATATGCTTTCTTGACGGATCTGTCTAAAGCTTCAAGGGCAAACTTAAATTCATTGTTTGCAGCAGCAACTTCGCTCTTACCTGCAAGAATAATATCCCGTTGTTTCGGGGTAAAGAGTCCCGAAGACCAAATGCCTCCTTTGATAAAAACCTTATCTGAAGCACGAGTTCCTTTCGTACGTTTTCCGGGTGCCGAAGGTAGAAACGGAGCTTGGTTGGGCATGCTCCTCAAGTACTGTAGGAAAGAAAACGCATCGCGTTTGGGCACCATTACTGCAGGTACGCCTTCAACTGTTTCACCCAAGTACCCCGCTACTTTAGCTCCTAAGTAATCTCCAACTACGCTTGTAGATTCATCCGTGACGTAAGTAGGTCTTAGTTGTGTCAACTCTCCTATTGTTACGTTGGCCCCCTTACCCAGTTTATTTTTTGACACTTGTATCGTCAGTGGTCGGTCTTGATCCATCTGCCTAGGCACCGCTACCCGCGCCCAACCCTGTGATATAGCTGCTAAATTATACGCCGCATCGGTCGGACCTGCGCTGTTATAGGCATCACGCATAAACTGATCCCTATCCGGAGGCTCGTCTCCCAGAGCTTCCTGCACGGCAACGGCTTCTTGATATTCTTCCTCTAGAGCAGTTTCATCGTACTCTAAAAACCCAATGTCTTGAGCCATTAAATCCCTAGCTCGATCTTCAATTTTCCTAGCAATCTCTTTATTTTCGATAGATTCAGATTGATTACGCAAGTTCCCCCGTACCCATTGGCGTACGTATCTACCATGTGTTGGGTTTGCATTACTGAAGTCAACGCCCACAACATCGATTACTTGTCCGCTAGGCAGAATCCAGTAGCTCTTTCCCGGCTTTATCTTTTCTGCTTCTGCAGCGTTGTTAATCAGAATTTGTTTTGATTCGATCGTCCCTTGTTTGGGTTTAGCAAAAAGTTCTTTGTATAGAATAGGATTCTCGTACAAGAAGTCCCGATCTTCGGGAGAGAGATTGTTGATCTCTTCACGAATCTCCATAACCCTGTAGCCGCGTTCAACTGCTTGGGTTGCACGTGCTAGTACGGGATCGCGATATACAAGAAGACGTGTCCGCATTTTGGCAATCAATGCGCGGATCATTTGAAATATTTTATCCTTGATGCTTTGCGGAATGTTGTTTGTAAGATCTTCTGTGGTCAGACCGCGCTTCATACGCTGACGAATCATGCGCAAGTACTCGTAGCCCACGGAGCTAGGATTAGCCATCAACTCATCTATGGCTGCTTGCCTGTCTTCCGTTGTTTGAAATTGATCAGCTGGGAGATACTCATCGATGACATTTTGCAACACCAATTCATCTAACCCACCAACTATATCAGCAGCTTGTTCCGGGGAGATAACGCCAACCGTGACGTAGTGATCATACTCCTCATCCATGATGGCTCGGAGTACGGGGAACGCTTCGGATTCCGTCAGTCCCGCTACCTCGCGCTCAAGCTGCACCGGATTGAAAAACACCACGCCGGGATACTTAGGATCATACCAAGCATTCGCCAGCTTCTTTGTGGAGTAAATGATCCTACGAATACCGGGGTAGTTACCTTGAAGCTCCTGCAAAGTAGTCCTGTATGCGCTGGCGGTACCCACCCCCGTTTCGAATATTTTTTGGATATTTTCTAAATCCGCTACTGATGAGTCCGCAGGCAGTGTAGTATTGCCAGCATCAAAGTAAGGACGGTACTTGTCCGCATAGTATCTGGAGATAGTGCTGAACTGTTCCGGCGTAAAGAAACCAATATCTGGCACCCCCAATTGATTTGCGATGTTATCAAACCACCCAATCTGCTCGCGGATGTATGGACTGTCTTCGCGTGCGCTAGATTCAAGGACTACGCCAGTATTACCGACATCTACGTTGGCAAAATCGTCATATGTCCAATTGCCGTAGTCTTTGGCACTGACACCATCTTTAAGGAGTTGTGCCCGGATATCTTTGGTAAACTCAATAAGGTCCCCGGCCTCTTGCAAAAATTGAGCAAACTGAGCTTTGGCAGCTTTGTCTAAATTTGCAGGGGGCCTAGGATTGCTGACAAGATTTTTAGCCTGATCGTACGATATACGACTGGCGCGACTCGTCGCTACAACTGTACCCGTTTCAGCTTCTGGTTTGTAAACCTCCCCAGTCTCAGCAGCTGCAGCCGCCACTTCCACCAGCTGCTCGGCTTCGGCATCAAGTTGTTCCTGCGTAGGCTCTTCTGATGATAGTACGTTTTCTAGGGTCTGGCCACTCTCGGTATAAGCTGCTTGTAAAGATTCTTCTTGCACCCGCACAGCCAGCTTCGGGGCTAGTTTTCTTTCGGCAAACTTCCAAGCCAAAGCCGGGTCAATGGGTTTGTTTTTCAATTGACCATCAACCCAAATAGACAGGGCTTTTGTCTCCAGTATGCTTTTATCACTTATGGGCAGGTTAGTGTTGAACTCGGCCAGACGTGTTATTACGCCGCGCAGTTGGGTTTCAAAATCTTTATTCTTGCTCAGTTTTTGTACCCCTACCCTGAGCTTTTTCATGTCGGCTTCAGAGTTAATGTCAGCCGAACCCTCTACTTTAACCCTTGAATCTCGGACTTGTTTAGCCAACTCTCCCAGCTTCTGGACCGTGAATCCACGCGATTGGGCTGAAGTCACCTGCCCAGTATTGGGGTCGAAAGTAATTCCCGGAGCCACGTTGTTCCGCATGTTTTCGGGCACCGTAAGAGTATATCCTTTGTCCAGTTGACGTGCTGCAACATCGGGGTTGTTTACGAAAACTGGTTCAACAGTACTGACACCCTCTTCAGCAGACGGCACCAGACGCACGGGTAGGGAATCTTTTTTATCAAAATCCTTCACCATGTCTAAAGTATCGGAATACTCAATGCCGTAATTAGAAGCTAGTCTCCGAACTCCTTCTGTACGCACTGCTCGTTGTTGCTCTACGCCAGCTTCTTTAAACCTACTTTTGATTGCGGCTGTAGAAGGGACCCCGCCTTTTTGTAAACTCTCCTCGATCAGTGTTTCCTGTTCGGTTGGTAGAGCAGTCGGGGCAGCTACAGCTGCAGGAGCGGTTGGGGTTGGGGTCGGGGTTGCGGCGGCAAGACGAGCTTTTACACGCTCACGGAGTTTACGGATCTCAACTTGATATTGGCCGGGATACCTACCCGTTCCTTTAATATCTTTACGGATCTGCTCTACCGTGCGTTGTGGTACCTTGGTCCCTGCGTTCAGAGATTCTTGAACTAGTTCGTCTTCATATGCCTGCGCATCGGGGTTCGGTGCTTGCAGTTCCGGAGCAGTGGTTTCAACTACCGGAGCAGGAGCAGGAGCAGGAGTTTCAACTACCGGAGCGGGGGCAGTGGCAGGAGCAGGAGCAGGGGTGGGTGCGGGAGCAACGGCTTCGGTTGCCATAGCTGACGCGAGTCGCAAGTCCGCTGCGTATTGCTGAGATTGTTGTAGTCGGTATTTCGCCTCTTTGAGTGCTTCTACAAAAGACCCCAAGCGGGTATCGGCTTCGAGCCCGGAAAGTTTTTCTTGATAACCCATCCTCCGAACAGTCTCGATATCCGCGTCAGGCATTTCTTTAGCGAGTTGCTCTAGTCGCGCAATGCTACGTTGTAAATTTTCTGAGTCTGCGGTGCGTGTTTGTGATGAAAGTACCCTCTCGACGTTCTCGGGAGTAGCCGCAACTCGGTTTCCATCAAGCCAGATCGTGCCATCTTCGTTGACGTTACGCCTCTTAATCGCTTCAGCTAACTCTGGACGCTGGGCTGTGGGTGCGGCAGGAGCCGGAGTGGGGGTTACCGCCGCAGGAGCAGGAGTAGGAACGGGAGTAGGAGTTACAACTGCGGGAGTAGGAGTTACAACTGCGGGAGTAGGAACAGGAGCTACCGCCACAGGAGTAGGAACAGGAGCCGGGGTTACAACTGCAGGAGCAGGAGTTACCGCCGCAGGAGCGGGAGTGGGAGTTACCACTGCTGGAGTGGGCGCAGTTGTACTACTTTTCGGAATAAAACTTACCCTAGCCACTACCCTCCCATTCTGCGTAGTTGTTCCAGTGCTTGAAATTTCTTCCGGATTAAAAGATCTGAACCATCTGTTAGCTTCCTCTATTGTGGAAAAAACTTGCTCTTCTGCAGGTTTTATACGCTCAAGTTCCGCAGGAGCCGGAGTAGGAGTTACAACTGCAGGAGTGGCTGGCGGCAAGATGATTGGAGGTCTCTGCTCCCGATAAGCTGCTTCTGCAGCAGCTGTTTGCTCCCTCTCTTCGATATCAGATACTATGGTTTCTACGCGATCGGTGTCTTCTTTCAAGGAACCCACGGTTGCGTCTCTCAAAGCTTTAGCGGTCAGGGGCGCATTGTTTTCCTGCAAAGTTTGTTCAGTTTTAAGAGTCTCAGAAACTTTCTTATCTCGGGCCGCTTTAGCCTCGGCTTTCTTCGCATTGAATCCAGAGGAAACTCGACCCGTAGCAATTTCTGCAATAGCTGGACCAGCTTCGCCAAGAATCTCGGCAAAAACAGATTTACCTTCAATAGGATCCCCAGCAACCAAAGATCCTGCAACTTCACCCAGACCACCCGCCCCAGCTTGGATACCAAGTTCTGTAGCGACGAGCCTTGTGGGGGTTTTAGTTAGGGCTTGAACTGCGCCACTTTCGGCTACGTTGCGAGCGACCGAACCTACGGGAGCTTTTGTCGCAGCTTTGACAATCGAACTAACCCTGCCGCCGATACCTGCCGAAAAAGCATCAAATATGGCAATGGGTATACCTCTTTTTAAACCCTTTTCCCGCGCTGCATTAACCAATTCTTCATTGGAGAAAAATTCAATGATGCTGTCGGGATTGGTCATGTCCATCCCGGCCTCTTGGAGTTCTTGTAAAATCTTGCCGCCGTATTCGGTAGCCAGAGATCCGGCAAAAGTACCTGTTACTTGACCCGCCATGAAACCGATAGGTGCGCCAACAACAGTCGGTGCGCCGATCGCGGCCCCCGCCAACCCAGTAGCGAGACCTGCAGCTAGTGCGGGAACGCTACCAGCCAGACCCTCGGCCACAATGTTTGTGGTAACCTCTATAGGATTAACTGCAAATGCTTTTACCGCATCCAGTCCTTGAGCGTCTAGGTAGTCGCGATAACCCGGAGCAAGACTACGCGCTTGCTTGTCGTACTCGATCTTTGAAATTTCAGCAGCTTCTTCGGGCGACACCCCGCCGACAGCCTTCAATGCTTGTTGCGAAGAATCCCAAGCGTTGGCTGCGGCATTGGTAATACCCTCCAAAGTACCTACATTTTTAGGAATTAAGGATTCGTACTCCCTAGTTTTAACATCCAGAGTGTTAAGATACTTGTTCTGTTCGTCGGGCGAGTAGAATAAACCAGTAGACGTTCCGTATTCTCTAGAGAGTTTAGACCAATTGTTAAGTGCCTGTAATTTTAAATCAGGAGTTAAGGCTTTAAACCTCTCATCCTGCTCAACTTCTCCCCAAGTTGGAGGTCTAGTAAGAGCCATATTATTTTTTGGGAAGTTCTTTATCTATCTCTGCAATTCTTGCCAGAACACGTTTTACAATATCTGAATCAGAGGTTATTCCCGGTTTAAGTTTTTGTCCTGCTTCATTCTCGTAGATAGCTTTAAGAAGACTAGATTTTTCCTTAACAAGGTTCCTTAAATTTATAAGCCGCGTACCTTCCTCGATTTTTCTTTCGGCCTCGACTTGTCTCTCTTCACGAGCCGGTGCCGTGCTAGCGCGGATTTCGGCTTGCTGTGCCTGTTCGACAGCTTGTCTCGCTTCCTCTGCCAAAGTTAAGGGAAGTGCTGTCGGGACTGGGGCGGAAGCCGAAGTCTCTGGCGTAGTCGTTGCACCACCAGTAGCTGTAGCTGCGGCAGATGCAGCTGCTGCTTGATCTGGAGCCGTAACCGCGCTCTGTGGGAGGATATTCCCAACCCTGTCCCCCGGAGGGGCTGCGGAATCAGTGGGTTGTGACCCCTCTGAAACATCTCGCTGCATTACTATTCCCAAAAGTCTACGTGCATCTGCCTCAAGTGTTTCACGTTCTAGAAGTTCACTTGGGGTTAAATCTGCCGTTGCTGCCTTACGCTCCAAAGACTCAATTTGGTCCCGCACAAATTTAAGATTGGCCCCAGCTTCTTTTCTCCTTTCTAGGTCTCCTGCTTTGGCAGCAATGCTTATCTGAGCCCCCGGCACATCAACGCCACCTGCTGGGGTAACAGGTACTTTACCAAGAGAAGGTTCAGATGCGAACGATTGCTGGACCCCTTGTCTCAAGTTAGCTTGTGACAAAGCATTTGCGCGAGCGGTAACAAACGGGGGTTCAGCAGCCAATGTTGAGGGAATGGAACTAAAAATGGTATCCACTTCATAGGGCGATTCTGCATTGTCCACTGCCTGCCTAAATTTGTCTAGCATAAGGGAGCGTACTCTCACCCCTGTCTCTGTATCTTGGAGCCCGATAGCATTAGAACCGGATGCCAGTTGTGACAACCCCTTGAGATCAAGATTAGGGTTGCCCAAAGCTTCGGAAATTGTTGCTGCGGCCATGCTAATAGCAGATTTTTCTTGCATCGCAGCGCGGTTTTTCACCAATTCCGACATTGTAGTAACCATTTCCACCCCCATTTTCATGGGAGCCATTTGAGCAGTTAGCTCAGCTTGCACTTTGGCTAGATTAGCTTCGGCCAATTCTCGAGTAGCTGCCGCCTCACGTGCCCCCGCTTCTGCTCCACGGATGTCTACTAAATTTGTAGGGCGGTAACGTCGAGTAATCGGATCAGATCCAAACTGATCGGAGAAGTCAAAAGTTGAGCGGGATTCTTCAGCCATAATTTTATTTTAAGCCAGTGAAACCAGAAGAGAAACCCGAAAGGTTTGAGAAACTGCGGAGGGTGTTACTTAAGGGAAAATTAAACTCATCTACAACCGTTTTTGATCTTTCCACTCCCCCAGCTTCGGTGTCTGCAGCAAGAGCGCGTTTTAAAGCTGCTGCTCTGAGTTGATCCCCCTCACCTTTCCTCTTACGACGATTTGCTTCTAGATCCCGGCCAAGGGCCGTAACTTCGTTAGAAAATCCTTGGTCTCTGAGCCCAATCACACCTCGAAGCAAAGCTTCTTCGTCCATCAATTCGTTAAACTGCGCTGCAGTTAAATCTTCGCTACGTAGGCTACGTCTGACCTGTGCGAGTCTTCGTCCTGCGTCTTTTTGGTAACTCTCCCCCTCGGCTCGGGCTGCCTTATCTGCGTCCCAAGATGCAAATAGATCTTTTGCTCTCGCGCCTTCGCTTTTTTCTTTTTCTTTGCGTTTTTCTTGTACGTTTTTATCTGCGCTTGCGCGAAACTGAGCTAGTTTAATAGCCGCATCTTCTTCCCCAGCTTTTTGCTCTGCAAGTTGCTCACGGATCGGCGCGAGTAAGGCTCGCTGCGCAGGATCTTCATTTAGAAGTCTTTCTGCCTCTGTTTCGGGTTTCGCCGCCTGTTCACGTTTAGTGGCAGAAGAAACCAAAGTTCCAGTATCTTCTCCGGGGAGTAAAGTGCGGGTGGGAACCCCGGCCATACGTTCGTACTCGGCCTGTTCCTTCTCACGTTCAGTGAGCTTACGGCCCATAGCATCTTGACGTTCGCGCAAACGATTTTCAACTTCGGCGGGTAGCCAATCGGGGATCTCGGCTTCGACAGCAGCACGGACAGTCTCGCGACGAGCACCGGGGTTCATGTCAACAGATGAAAAACCGCCCGGAGCAAGTGCTAGTTCTGCGTCAGAAAGAGTGTTCAGGAAGGGGTCGCGACCTTCGTTAAATTTGCTAATTCTACCCGATTCCTCAATACTCTTGCGCGGGGCTTCTTCCAAACGTTTTGCGATAGCCTGCGCCTCGGGCGAACGCTGCTTGCCTCTGTAATAATTTGCTCTGATCTCGGCGGGTGTAGCCATATTTTAGTAATGCTTGGCAACGCGACTCAGACCGAACCCGTGTGGACTAAACCGCATAGTATTGATTTGACCGCCCCGCTGTTCACGCAACTCTGCGTTCAGCAGTGACAATGCCCTTGTAAAGTATTCCGTAGCTCTTTCCAAGTCATTTGTATCCTCGTACTTAAGAGAAATCAAGCCCAGCTTCAAGGCACCCATGTTTCCGGGAATCACGTCATCGTTCTCAGAAACCACGGGAACGTACCTGCGTTTACAAAGAGCGTTCACAGTCGGGACTTCTGAAGTATCGGCCCGTGTGACCCGGTACCTTCGGTAACTGATGTTCGTCTCCCCCGGCTCGTACTCACCAATTTGAGTCTCGGCGTTTGAAGCATTTACGGCCCAAAGGGTTACGTAGCCCAAGGTAGGGGCTTTAGTAATACTGGTGATAGTAGAGAAGTACTGCGTAGTCGTGTTCTCTGAAGCAGAGAGATTGACCACCAAACCCTCTTCGCCATCAGAGTTGTACACAGGCTTGCCGTCAGAGTCCGTACCCTTGATGATAAAACTGTTCCCCGCGTTGCGATCAGATGCATTGGGAACCTTGAGGCGAAGACGGAAAGACTCGTAAGGAGAGTCTTTGTAGGTGACGAAGCCGTCCCCCTGATCTACCACCACATCAGGACCGCTGTAGGATTCCAAATCTACCTCGCCGGGGCCTCCGGGGGAGAAGCTGTACCACCTGCCAAAAGGAGTCTTCGGAGCCTTTTGTACCGTGATTCCAAGGACAGATTCGCACCTCCGTGGCAGGGTTACGTAGCCCTCGGTAGCGTCCAGACTTACCTCGACCAGCATTCCCTTCCACTTACCACTGACGAAAAAACGCTCACACAACTCGTTGATACGTGCTGGTACAAGCATGCTGTTCGGCCCGTCTGGGCTTACATGATGGTGTAGGAGTTGGCGAACTTGGGAGACAATCATTACAGTTAAAATTGCGGTTTCTTTAGCGGGGAAATTACTTTATATTGACCCCGGAATCAAGGTTTATTACCCATTGATTTATCGTAAAAAGAGAGTTTTGTGTCAAGATTTACCACTTTCCTATAGGGCAATGTTGGCTACGCATCCTTGTTTTCAGCTTTAGGAAGCATCCGCACTTTTTGCACCTACCATTCGCGAACATTTGACACCCAGAACAAATGTCCCTTCTTTTTTGTATTTCTTCGGGGTCTAGCTTGTCTTGAGTAAACAGGGCTGCGGCCTCCTCTCGCATTGCCTTGGTAAAAGAAGCTGCCATGTTTAGGGTAGAGGGCGGGGTAACTTCACCCCCCGTCTCTTCTTCCTGTTGTTTCCTTAACGCTTCTTTAAAGAAATTAGCGACTCTTTGTTTGGGGACGTTTGCCCCGCGCTCTACCGCTTTTTCTTCTTCTGGTGTCAGCTTAAAAGCGCGTCCCACAATCTCTATAGCGTCGATAGACCTTTCGTCGCAAAACACCGGACCCCAATTTCCGCTGGGGCAAGACGCGCAAGGGTTTTCGTAGTCGTGATCCCCCTCACAATTCTGACATTTGAACATGCGGGTTTCGACCACAGGTGGCGGAAGTTTCTCCATATTTTTACTACGGTTCCGGTGCGGGGTCGGGATCGCATCCTGCGGGTAGCGCATAGTACTCAGGATAATCCGTGGCGGCTTGGTTATGTCCCGCACAGCAGGGCGGGTAGGCTGGATCTACGAGTTCTGGGATGAATCTGAATGGGCAACTCCAAGCCTCTGATTGTCCGTTAAGAGAAAATGCTCCGGTAGGTTCTCCCGTGAAGTCATCAAAATTTGTTTGGCTGTAACTTCCGCAACTTAAACACTGATCGGGAGCAATTGATATATCTTTTGTTTCTAGCCCCAAAGGTTTGTCTTCTGGAGGATTAGGAGGCTCATAACCCCTTACGGCAGAAATTTTCTTTATGAATATTTCCTCTGTCCTGCCAAATTCCCGCGCACTTGCCACTGGTTGGGGAATAGGGACAATATTGTCAGGTCCGTACACAATGTTTTGTACATCATATACCGACAGACTATTTTTAATGCAGCGACCATCTTCAACTGTTTGCGAGTCCCATGTGTAGGTGCCTGCGTCTTCGTAGGATATTATGCTTGGTAGATTTTCTGTTGGGTATATTCCCCGTCTGGTTATAGTTATTTTTTTTACGAACCAAACTTTTAAATAACACCCTGCAATTGGATTGTGGGCAATCCTCCATTTAACATGCTGTTCGGATTGTGATTTGTACCTACCGTTTTGTCCCTGTGCAAAGCGATACGAAGGTGCCAAGTAGCCTTGACCGGGGAGCAGCAACGGGCTCGATAGCGTTGTAAAACCATTATTATCAAAGTTTGCAGGCGTTAATCGTGTTATAACTGGAAAATCTGGGAAGTTAACTCCCTCTGCTTCTGAAAACACACAGGCTGCACTTTCCCCACCGTACACGGTGTTAATTGTGTCAAAGGGGATAGATAAACCACCAAGACCTTGAAAAGACCATGGATATGGCACGGGACAATTACCCGGCTCACAGTCTTCTCCGAATGGGGTGGTTTCGGAGGTAGAGGTTGGGAAAGTCTGCTCCAGAAAAGTGCCCCCACATATAGTTTGTCCCGAACGTCCGTAGGTAAAACTTTGAGTAACGGAGCCCGCTACCCCGCCGCCAAACAATACTGTATCCGGCGGGTTTGATATTGGGGGACATTCAAGGTCGCAATTCTGACCCTGTTGTGTCGTGCCATCCCCGACACCCCCCGTATTGGGTGTGTTAGGAGTTGAAATTCCTGTAAAGCCCTGCACCGCTTGCGAAACAGAGCCAAAAAGGTTGCCGGAAGCACCAGAACCAAAAGCCGCTGACATGATTTGATTTGAGACTATGTCTGTTATGTCGGCCTCCATGCCGTAACCTGTCGCCACCTGCCAGTTGCGAGACTCTGGATGAACAAATATAATGATCCCACTATCTGTCCCTTCACCTCTGCCGACTCCGTATTGCTCGGCCAAGGCAAACGGATCGTATGTGCCGTTTGGATTGTTGGGGGTGAACACTAGTGCCAACTGGTTGCCTGTGATTTGTTCGTACAGCTTTAACGTGTCTACTAAATTTCTTACCTGATCGGGGGTCATGTAGGGGGCCGCACCCGTGATGTACTTGTTTAGTTCTTCGGGCAGTGTGCTGAAGTTGGGGTCAGTAGATCCCTCTCCCCAAGAGCCCGAAGCTCCACCGCCCCCGAACTCACCTCCACCGGGGTTAAACGCACCCCCAAGACCGTCTGAAGTCCCCGATCCAGACGCTTGATTGCAAGTCATCTGTTCTTCGTCCGTCCATTCTGTGAGTGGGGGTTGTGGTTCGCCATAACCGGACACCCAGCAATCATACCCAGATCTCTCGATAGTTTTTTTAGAACCAGAAGATTGGGTTTCACTATAGCTCTGTTCACAGGGGCACCCCTCTTCACCAGAAACCACCGTGTCTTTGTAGGCAAAAAAAGCCGAAGTTGTGCGGGAGAAGTTAGATTCGTAAGCATCAGCAAATCCCGGATCTCCTGCTGCCGCTGAAAACGAAAGGTTTATCGATCCGGATGATTGTACATTAGTTTGCCAAGGTCCTATTAAGCGGTCATAAAATGCAAAACCTCCATCTTCCGGTGGACGTACACCTATGGGCACTTCGCGAACAAAACAATTGGTGTTGCACTCCCTGTTAAAAGAAGCGTGTTGCAAAACAATGCGAATGTGGTTTGGCCATCTGCAACAACCACACCCTACTCGTGGATTGCCTTGGCCCTCCGGAAACCACGCATTAGGGAGGTTTCCTCCGACTTCTACATTTGCAATCATTATGCTGTTCCTGCTCTATAAAAAGTGACCTGATAAAAAGGGAGCGTACTGGTAAACCAGTTCCGGCATATAGTGTAATCTACGCTTCCGCAGCTATAATTAGTAACTTCAGGCGTACCGTTGAGGTATTCGTAATATCCCAGCGAGTAGCGAAATTTCGTACTTGTATTTGAGGGAGTGGAGGCCGCTTCATCTATCTGCACAGACTCCAGTTCTCCCGTAGTTTGGTCAATTGTTAGTTCTACATACACCTCTCCGCTACCGCCGCTGGCTACAAATTTTCCTTCAGAATAAGTAAATCCGGTGGGAAGCACACCGCCGACCACGCCAGCACCGATCCATACTTGGGTGACCGGTGGCGTGTTGGGCGAAACGATGACACTTTTGGTATATAAATTAAGGCCAATACAAGTCCTTTGTTCTGGAGTCGGAGGGGTAATATCCGGTTTTAAATCAAGAGGGCGTGGGGAGAAGTAGTCACTCGGCAATAGTGGTATAGGAGCTAGCGGTACATTGGTATTTGAAGGAGGTTGTGACCGGGGGGGACTAAAACCTGATTGTTGAGCAGCATTTTGAGCAGCTTCCGCTTTTGCAGTTTCTCCTGCTAGCCAATTACTCACCCTACCTGTCGCTTCAAACCGCCTCACTTCTCTTTCAATCTTCCTACCCAAAGATCCGCCTTGCCTTGCAACTTCTTGCAGATTTACGTTTTTGGACTCCAAGGCTTTGGAAGCCTCTGCTCTTTGTTGCTTTCGCTCCAAATTGCGAGTTGCGTTAAGCACACTGCGTTCTTCCGAAGTCATAAGTTATGCCAACTGAGACGCATCGAAAGTCACGGCACGGACAAAATACCATCCAAATTTATATGGCTCGCTGCTGGAACTAATTACATAAGTACCGCTGCTTGGCAATTTGTCTGGAACGGTAGCCGGAACCGTAAAATTAGCCAAAACACTGAGGGTATGGTTTAGCGGACGGTCAATGTTCACATCGCTGAATGAAAACGGAACCCCAGTCGGACTTGTTCCGTTAAACCCTACGTATTTTAAGACAATCTTCAGGCCGCTATTATTATCACTTTCGGATTCGTTAATAAGTTTTTGTTGAGTTATACACAAAGGGATATTTACGGCAACGGGTATTAAAGATGCTGAAGACTCTTCTGATGATCCAGTAGAAGGTTGATATCCGTAACCCTGCCCTATTTCATGAAGTTGTATGCTGCGTTGTACTGCGGCTTGGAGACTTTTACGTTCGCTCTTACCGTAGATAGTTGTCGTAAAACTTTTTGGTTTTAGTATGGGCCACTTAGCTGTTGCGCCTGTTTTACTACGTATCTGTGCGTCAGTTAAGTTTTCTTTCTTGAGAAAAAACAAGTGGACGGTGGCGGGGAGGTTTCTACCCCAACTTTGTTCTAATTCTAAGTCCACTGTTGGAACTATTGAAATTGTGGAAGATACGCTCCCGCTGTCTTGTTGAGTTATGCTCATAAAACTACCCTGCAGACCCGAAACATCCCTTTCATCAACGGAAGTACTTTTTTCTTTTTTCCACTTTACTACTACGTTTTTTAAGACGGGTGGTAGATCTAAGTCTATCGACGTTGGTATTTTTACGTTAAAACCGCCAAGGGTTTGATTTAGCCCACCTACACTGTAAGACCGAACCAAATTTACTCCGGACCCCAAACCTTCGCCTTCTATTGTTTCGCCGGGAGGGATCGAAGCTGAAATGTATTCCGTGTAAGGGAGTTGTATCCCAAAGTTTTCTTCTAATCTCTTGCCATCAAGTTGATTAAGTGTGGGGGATCTAGATACTGTAGTCCTCTGAACCGTGAACTCTGTGAGTCTTTGTTCAGTTTTTAAATATTCGTCTAACTCAAGTGTCGGAGTGGTTACCTCAGTTTGGGGTACAATTTTCTCTGTCCTGAGAACCCCTACATTAGACCTAAATTTTTCCGGGATGACATCCGGTCTTTGCACAGACTGAGTCATTGAATCAAAAACTACGGGTACGGTTACTACTGTTTTAACCGTACGCCCATCTCCTAGTTCTTCTACGTCGGAGTCTACAATCACAGCCGACAGGGGGGTAATCACTTGTGCTCCGGAAGAAAGCGTAATAGTCCGGGTTCCAAGCTGCCCCTGATTAGTCAAAACTTGTTCTACGAAAGATGAGGTAGTCGGCGTTGTTCGGGAAGTTGTTGAAGTACGTTTAACAAATTTGGTTACTTGCTGCTCGGTTTTTACAAACTCGTTGGTATTTAACGTAAAATTAGACGCCGCAGTTCCCGCAGTATTTTGCTCTGTAGTAGATTCCAACACACGGGCTTTAAACTTTGTCGGAGTCAGATCTTCTTTGGTCTTACGATAAATTTCTCCCGCAAACACTCCGGGTATGTCGATAACTCTTTCAACAACAGACTCTGCATCCTCGCGGTCGACCTCAACCGTTTTGGTTGCGGTGGGTTGTGGGGCTACGTAGTTGTCAGAACCTTTACGCTGAGTCGTTACAGTGGCCAACTGCCCTTCATTAGTAGTAACAAAACCTGTAAGTTGAGGCCCATTGACGTTGTAAGTCTGAACAATCTTAAAAGAGAGAAATTCGTTGTAGGCTTCGTAAGAAATCTGTGTGATAACGCCATTGTTGTTAACAAGCGAGGCGGCTTCGCTTCCCGTAGTAGAAACAAGCTGGCGGCGTTCTTGAATGGCTCCGCGAGACGGGTCATAAATATCCCGATCCTTGACCGGGAACTGTGAATTACCTTCTCCATCTAGTTCCGTGGACCAAGATTCTTCAATCTCCGTGTAAACTCCAGCAGCACCCTCTCGTGCCTCGTAAGTAGTCCGGGTATTCTCTGTAAGAGAAGCTAACTGCCCACTGTTAACAACGCTGCGCCTGCGTATTTGAACAAGGCCCAAATCGTCATCGTACCGAGAAGAAAGGACCAAAGGTCCGGGGAGAGTTTCATAAATACGGGTTACCGTAAGATACAGGTTGTTGAGTTCCCCTTCAGCGGGGGATGCCTCTTCATCGACCAAAAAAGCACCCGGAATTACTGGGTCCGGACTGTTATCGGGGAGCGGTGCGTAAGTGTCCCGGAGTTCAACATAGGTACGGACATAAATGGGGTAGTCGGGTTCGCCTGCGCTGAACCTAATGGCGTAGTTGTACGTATCTTGGTTTACCCTATCTGTAGCAAAAACTCTGCGGACGAAACGATCGTCTTCAAGAGGGGCCTGTGCGACTAGCTTGGCTCCGGGATACCGCGTTTGGTCTGGGTACAAAGTCCCGTATTCAAGAACCTTGTACCCCGGTAGGCGGGAATCTACGTCAAGGGTTATAACGATGTTCGCTACCTCTGGGGTAGGGTAACTAGTTATAGGCGTATCAGGCGCGACTAGACGTTTTTGTGCCATGTATTTGGAGATTTATCAACCAAAACGTACGGGATGGTTTTAACTCCGGCACGTTTCATTTCCATCTTTACCAGTTCATAAAAGCTACCCCACTGCGAAGGGGGGATCGTCTGGCAGCCCTCAGAAGAAGTAGAGTTATTTGATCCCTTATGGATATTGATGCCAAACCAACCAGTATCGTCTCCAGCACCGACTCTCGATACGGTTACGGGAGCAGCTTGTACCAAGGCCGGATATTGCCGATGTTTGGCTTTATTGATGTTGTGGATGCCGAGTCGATATTGCCACACCCCCGCTTTCAGCCTCGCCACCCTTGGTTTTAGGGTAGAGGGGTCGGTGTTCGCGTTGAATGGGTAGTGTCCGTATTCTGACACAAGGAATATGGCGTCATCGTAAACTCCGATGTTGTTGCCTTCGGGTGCAAAGGTCTTGCTGTAGTAACCCCTGACCGCCAGCAAAGCTACCGGATAGTCTAAGCCGGGAAGCAGAGACTTAGTTTCTTGCTTGGACTGCTTGGGTTTGGTCATTAAGGAATCGGGGTTACTGCATTGGTGAGAATGCCATTGGTAAAATAAAGTCGCATTCCATTGTTGTTGTTTAACTTGATATCGATGTTGGTGGTCACCCCACCCCCAAGGCCGAGATTGGTTCTGCTTTCCGCCGCATGACCCGCTGCATTGGTGCCAGAGAAGAAGATGGGCTCAACAAATGATCGGTTGTGATTAAACTGCCACACGTTGTTGTAATACACAAACTCCACCGCCTCTTCAGGTCGGTTCAGTGTGACGAGGTTGGTTGCCGCTCCAACTGTCCTTACCGCCGTAACGCTGGATGTTGGCCCTTTGTGGACAACCAATGCAATATCTCCATCGAATGAGTTGTTGGTTGGGAGGCCGATGGTATTGGTGACTCCTGTGGTGGAAATAGCCAAGCTATGAATGTGAAGGTTTCGGGCTGCGGTGATGTTGGTAGTTTGGTTGGCTACTGGTTGGGACTCAACAAACCTCGTCACAATCGGAGCCACTTGCCAGAAGTTGGTCGGGCTTACCACCTGTCCGTTTGTGTTGTATAAGACGGGGTTGGTTCCGCTGCCATAGAGAGAGGTGTTAAATCCCGCTGGATTGGTGTTGGTCAACGCAGACCAGCCGAGACTGAGGTTTGTGCGGGTAATTGCAGCATTAGATGCTGCCGAAAAATAAATTGGCTTGTAGGACACAACCCCATATCCGGCTTCAGTTTGAAAATACGTCTCACCTGCTGTATTAAAATTAATCCCATCAATCCAATATGTAATACTATTACTCATTCCGCCGACAGCAGGATCTTGTAACCAAATGGCCTTAAAACGAACAGTATTAGATGCTCCAAGGCCCAAATTGCTTCGCACCCCAGCATTGTTCCACTGAGCGTTAATTGTGACATCGTCGTTATCATTTGGAATGCTTAAAACATATTCATCATCTACGCTATCATAAAAACCAACAACACCAGCCGTTTCCGATTTTAGGAGAGGGGCACTAGTGCCCATAGAGATATAACCAGTTGCCGAGATGTTAGAAAATGAAACACTGTTTGTCGCTCCCAAGCCCAAGTTTGTTCTAGCTCCTCCAGCCGTAGTGGCTCCGCTTCCGCCGTTACTGATGGCGATTGTTCCGGTGACATTAGATGCCAAACCAACTGTTCCCGTAATATTAGCTGCTGTGAGGTTGGTTAATCCTGCTCCATTACCATTGGTGGCCAAGATTCCAACTACACCAGAAGCGGATAGGTTGGTAAGAGAAGATCCGTTATTATTGGCAAGATTACTCAATACTACCGATGATGGCTGAAATGCCGATGCGGGATTTGTTGCAGCGGTTCCCAGACCGAGGTTGGTACGGGTGGTAGCGGCTGCCGTGTTGGTGGAGAATGCAATGGGCATATCCATGGTAACTGTATTGCTGTTCCACGTTGCTATTGAGTTGGTGAAGTTTACTTGATCTGTAACAGAAACATAATTGGCTCCGATTATTGTATCATCCGTATAGGGGTGACCAATAGTTGCTGTCCCACGAATCTCAACGTGACGCATGTTTCTTGGAGCAGGAGCTAGATCTTCTCCAATCATAAGGTTCGCCGGAATAACAAGACCACTTGTATTTGTGTAGGCCAACACATTGAAACCCGAAGGGTTTGTCGTTCCAGCAACAATCTCTGGGGCATAGCCCATTAGTGTTGTGGCAGTCCCAGAATAGAGAGATGACTGTGGGTTCGTAAGCGCAGACCAGCCGAGGCCAAAATTGGTCCTCGCTCCACCTGCTGTGGTAGCTCCGCTTCCGCCGTTACTGATTGCCAAAGTTCCGGAAAAAGAAGCGGCAGGCAAGTTGGTCAATCCAGAGCCGTCTCCATTGGTAGCCAAGGCTCCGATAGCAGTTCTGAAACTAGTGGCACTGGTGTTGGTTAACCACGAGGCACCGAGACTCAAGTTGGTGCGAGTTTTGGCGGCAGCTTCGTTTGTAATGAAAGAAATTCCGTCTGTTCCATAAATAAGCATTGGGACGAATACTTCCACCATGTCATCTGCGGCATAGAAATAGTCATTTGTTCCAATTGAAACAAACAACCCGCTGCTCCGCACAGATCCGAAGGTTACTTCATTTGTTACTCCCAAACCCAAATTTGTCCGTGCCCCTCCAGCGTTAGTGGCTCCCGTTCCTCCGTTAGAGATGGCCAGCGTCCCCGTAATGTTGGATGCGGTAAGGTTAGTCAAAGCGGAACCGTTTCCGTTTGTTGCCAGAGCCCCGATAGCCGTACGCGCTGTGGCTGCGTTGGTCGCGGCCCAGAATGTATTGAGGTTAGTATTAAAGCCTAATCCGGAACGACCTACCAAAGCATTGGCAGTCCAAAAATTAAGTGGGTAGGTGATGATGGAATTTGATCTATTTACCATCACCGCATTTTGACCCAACGCGGAAATTGTGGCGGTTAACCACAGGGCTAGGGGTAGGATTTTTTTAAGCATCTGGTGTCTCGGCTCCCAGCGCGAGTTCGTTAGTTACGGAACCTGTCACACGCGCTTCGTGCCAGTTCCCAGTTACAATATTACGGAGTAAAAGTCTTCCGGTTGCAAGGTCTACCTTGTACCTATTCGTAGAAAGTGAGAAGCCCACGGGCGGTGTCTCTCCAAGAGATATAGTGGTGCCGTCAGTACCACGAAGGAGGACGTTAATCCACGCCCCGGTATCGTCGTTTTTAATCTGTAGAATTCCGTTGGTGACACGTACAAAATCATCAGAAAGCGAAGAAATCTCGGACACTGGGCCTAGGACTGGATCTCCCAAATAAAAGGTGGGGTTGTCGTTGTCTTCAGTTACGACGAGTTCTCTCCACTCATCATTATCAATATTCCGGATAAGGAGTCCGTTTGTATCGGAGATACCCACATAGATTCCGGAGAGGTTGGCGTCCGTTAGCCTGTAGCCACTGTTGACCAAGGTATAGTCAAATTCGACCTCTGTTATGTAAGACGCGGTGGTAGCTTGAACCACACCTAAAAATGATGCTGACGGAGCATCGTTGCCCACGCTAGCGTCGAGATTAAGGGCCTGTCGGTACACAATTCCGGTAACGGAAACTTGCGCAGAATAATAAGATATTCCGGGAGTATTAAAGTCTGCGGCCCTAGAAAAACCAGTCAAGCTCCACAGGGCTTCGGTGTCGCGGCGTCTGGGTTTTTTAACCAAAAATTTTAGGGAGGTGGGGGCTACCCGTCCACCACCGCTGCGATAGACAGCTATTTTCAGACTGTACTGGTCGCCGTATTTATCGACCCAAGCGGGGAAGGGTCGCGGATCATTGATCCAGCGACTCACTGTTCCGCTATCGAGGTCTACGGCTAGGCTTTTCATTATCTTGGGGTTTCTCTTTTCGAGGTTTTTTTCTCTTAATCTTTACTTCGCGAGGATAGTCATCTTCTTTGTACGGGTCAAACTTTGGCATGTTAAAAATCCACCTTTCCTTTCAACATTACTAGTTTAATTGGATTTTTTAAAGTCTTGTTAAACTTAATGTCCAACTTAATAGATGCCAACAAGCGAATCCACCAAAAACGTTTATCAATGTGGACAGTAGAAAAACGCGAAATGGATTCAAGTACGGCATCTATTCTTTGCCTTTCATTCACTGGTAGGAGGCATTGCCCTGCGAACTTCCGTATAAGTAACTGGTCCGGGCACCCCGTCTTGGGGCATGTTTACCAAAGCTTGAATTTTCTTGACCCCGTCTGTTTGAACTGCGTTGGTCAGATAATTGATAACGGTTAAAATTCCCGCTACCACAAATCCGGTAACTGCAATTTGATCCACTTGCCCAGCCAATTGGCTGTCGTAAGCGGCTAGTTTTGCGACAATTGCGCCGATTACGGTAGCAATAATAGGAGTCAGAATGCCTCCGGCCCTTGAAACAAGGAATTTTAATACGAAGTTTTTCATTGTTCCTTCAACTTAAGGCTTTGGACAGCCGATTCAATGGTCAGGCGAACCAAACTTTCGGTGGCGGCGATGCCCAGTTCCGAGGCGGCAGAGGTTAGCTTACGCACAGCAGCTTCTCGTTTCTGGGACCCAGTTTTATCCGTATCCGCAAGAGAGCGGACGATGTCCAGAGCAATGGGGAGGAGGGCTGCCATCCCTGTGATGAACAGCTGTTTAAGGATGGGGAGGTAGAAATTCAACAACGAGGTGCTGATTCCAACGAGTTTGGCTAGTATTGTTTTCATAATTAAGTATGGATGGTATTTTTTAATGCCGCAATTATGGCGGTTAGCAAAGCGGTAACGGTGGCCCCCACCGCTGCCGAAATTCCTACGAGATGCGACCGATAGTTTTCTAAATTTTTGATCCTATCGTCATGTTTCTCGAATAATGAACGAAAAACAGATTGGTTATCCAAAACAACATCCAGTTTTGTTTCTAGTCTTACGAGTCTTTCGATATCTTCGTTCATTGTGGTTTTAATTTAGTTATATATGGCGTTTTAATCAATAAAAATTAATTTAACAGATTGGGATGCATGGCGATATGGCTAGGCTCATAGGAGTCCGAGACCTTGGCCGATGGTTTCTTTGTAAATTGTTCGGATATCGGAAACATTAACAGTCCAATTGCTAAAAATTGCCGTAAAGGCGATGCTTCCGACAACTGCAACACTAGCGTTTCCGCGCCCACTGCCGATAATAAGCACTTCTGAAGGTTGAGTAATCGCCCCAAAACCAGTTTGTGCGGCGTTGGAACCGTTGGCGATTTGTGTTGCGTCTTGCCACAACTTGTTTCCTTGGACATTGCTGTTTGCGGCTTCGTTGTTTTCCCTTTGAGTTGTCCATGCCCTGTAGTCCGCCGACAGCGATGGGCCAGTAAATGAAGCATAAGCCACTTGCCCAACTCGCAACGGACCCGTCACGATTGTTGTATTGTTTAGCCTAACAGATCCAAATCCATCGTTTAAGGCAGCGCGACTGCCCAGCAGAAACTGCTCCGCTGCGGCAGCAGTATTCATATTTGAAACAGAAAAAACTGTGCTGTTGGATCGCAGATCATATCCACCTGACGTAGACCACGGCACGGTAATGTTTCTGTTGCGTCCAACGCTTGAACTTGTAGCAAAGGTTATACCATCGGAACCCCATACAGGATCATTTACCAACGTCCCATCAAACCTCCCCAATCCGCCCAACGAGAACGCCGTGGTTCCCGACCCGTAGTTCTGGCTGCTTCTCAGGGGCCAACAGACCATGGAATCCCAGAGTCCAAGGTCATTAACTCCCTTGGCAAAGTCTCTAATTTGTTGGCGGGGCAATGCTGCCGAAATATTGCAGGTGTTTAGGTAAGCCTGCGTATCCAATTGCCATTTTCTACTGGAGAATAGGCTCATGGGAGACTGAGTCCTTGCCCGAGGGTGGTGCGGTAGATTTCGCGGATGGCCGCGCTGTCTTGATAGCTGTTGACCACGGCAAAGAACGGCATGGTCATGTTGGCGTATAATCCATCAGAGCGGCGACCCAGATAAAGCCGCGACAACGAAGGCATGGAGGCAGATGCGGTCATGGTTGTTGTAGAGTCATCAACCCGAAGCAGGGATGTCTCTGGGTTTTGCCTTACGGAAAAACTTGCCCAGCGCATCGCGCCCAAAGTTGCGGAGCGCGTTCCGCTTGTTACCGTGGCCGCGCTGTTGACCGTCTGAAAATACCAAGTGTTACCGCTGCTTTCTGGCGCAATGCCGACAGAAGGAACATAACTTGATCCGCCGTCGTGACTAAAAACGCTGCGAAACACTTGCGAGGCGAAATTCACTGCGGTCATCCATGTTGTGGGCAGCGTTGCAGGCACAGTAATCGTAATGTGAGTGCTGCCAGAGTTTGTGAACTCCATCCCATCCGTCCCGCGCACTGGCGTATTAACCATCGTCCCATTGAACGTCCCAAGCCCTCCCAACGAAAACATGATGTCGCCTGTCGCGGCATTCTGACTACTCCGCAGGGGCCAACACACCATTGAGTTCCATAGCCCTAGATCGTTGACCCTTTTGGAGAAATCCCTGATCTGCTGACGGGGTAGTTCGGCGGTTATGTTACAGACATTCAGGTACGCTTGCGTATCCAGTTCCCATTTTTGCTGCGAAACTACCATGGTATTAAATGCTTTCTATTTGTGTCCAAGCGGCCAGTAGTCCGTCACGGAGTTCGACGGGTAAGCTCTCGCTACTGAAAACCACAGAGCGTGATCCCTGCGGGGCTTGAGCGGTGACTGCGGCGGAAAGTTTGGCGCGAGTATTGGTCGCATTGCCCTCTTCGTCGACATCAGAGTGCGTTCCGTCTGGCTCCAAGAACGCTTGGCCCACGATCTCCCCTTCGGCTAGTTGGGATTGTAGCCAGCCCATTAGGGCGGCAGAAGTTGCACCAAGCTCGCCCTCTAGCGGGATGGCGGTAGTAGTTGCGTATGGACCGGAGTTGGCGTAGCGAGTCAACTGGTTGTTGGAGAGTAATAATTTCATGGATCGTATTTAATATATGCATTTCGGTAGTGCATACGCGCACCTGTCGTTGGAGCGGCATTTGTTGCCGTTGCACACTCCATGCCGATAAAACGCCCACCATAGTTAGCCGAAGGCCAAGTCACATTAGTTGTCCACGTTGGCGTAGAGGACAATCGACTAGCGCGACCATTGTTAAGATAAAAAGAAATTTGGCCATTGGTTGTTTGCGTAAACCGCATTGTATAAACAAGAGAAAACCAACTGCCCGTTGCTAATTCGGGTACAAGGCCAGTTGGACCAGTGTTGTAGTTTGTTGTATACCAAAAAGGTTGATAGACCTGATTTGTCCCATCGTAAAAAAAGTTGACGCCCCAACTCTGGTTTGTCGCGGCAGGATTTCCGGCGGCTGGGGGTGTTCTGGTAGCGGCCCCAACACCAAAAGCAACGCGACTTACAAAATTTGTGTTTGATTCAACACGGAGCATTACCCCCTTCATGGTTAAATCTATGGCTTTATTGGCTGGCATAGGCCCACCGCTAAAGGAGGCTTGATTCCATATGGCATCACCAAAGTAAACTCCTGCGGCTGAATTTGTATTGGTTGTAACTTGAACGGTGTGTCCAAAAGTGAGAAATGCCCCTTGGGAAGCCCCAGTGCCAGTTGTTATCGCGGATTGTGAGCCAACCGGATCACCCGAATTGAAGTCTGCCTGTGATTGATAGACTATTCCCCGAGTCATTAGACTGGCATCGCTACTTGCCGTCTGCGCGGGTGCAAGGTTGCC